>Ga0268266_10000084_pt1 | contig 201874 bp, 185 predicted proteins | sample KBSS13metaG_FD_190356 | JGI IMG/M metagenome (GOLD analysis project Ga0268266, IMG submission 190356) | Switchgrass rhizosphere microbial communities from Kellogg Biological Station, Michigan, USA - KBS S1-3 metaG (SPAdes) (version 2) | ecosystem: Host-associated > Plants > Roots >... | reverse complement strand
ATACCTGTCCGTCTGCTCGAAGAGCTGGGTCAGGTTGAGAAAGCAGTGTTGCGTATCGCGCTGTTTGAGTTGTCTAAACGTGATGATGTGCCGTACAAAGTGGCCATCAACGAAGCGATCGAACTGGCGAAAACCTTCGGCGCTGAAGACAGCCATAAATTTGTAAACGGCGTGCTGGATAAAGCCGCACCTGCGATCCGTCCCCACAAAAAGTGATCCGCAAACCGGAGTTTTGCATTGCCTGCCGGGCAGTGCGGCTCCGGTTTTTTTATTTAATTTGCTGAGGCATAACGTATGGCATGCGGCGAATTCTCCCTGATTGCCCGTTATTTCGACCGTGTCAGAACCTCTCGTCTTGATGTTGAAACCGGCATTGGCGATGACTGCGCACTTCTCAATATTCCCGAAAAACAGACGCTGGCAATCAGCACCGACACCTTAGTGTGCGGACGTCATTTTTTACCTGATATCGATCCCGCCGATCTGGCGTATAAAGCGCTGGCGGTCAACGTAAGCGATTTAGCGGCCATGGGCGCCGATCCCGCGTGGCTGACGCTGGCGTTGACGTTGCCCGAGGTGGATGAAGACTGGCTTGAAGCCTTTAGCGATGCGCTGTTTGATCAGCTCAACTACTACGATATGCAGCTGATTGGCGGTGACACCACTGCCGGGCCGCTGTCGATGACGCTTGCGATCCACGGCTATGTCCCGCTGGGCCGGGCGCTGAAACGCTCGGGCGCAAAGCCGGGCGACTGGATCTACGTAACCGGCACGCCGGGCGACAGCGCCGCAGGGCTGGCGATCCTCCAGGACCGCTTACGCGTCAAGGATGCCGACGATGCGGCATATCTGGTGAAACGCCATCTGCGCCCAACGCCGCGTATTTTGCACGGCCAGGCGCTGCGCGAGCGGGCAAGCTCGGCTATCGATCTCTCTGACGGGCTTATCTCCGATCTCGGCCATATTCTGAAGGCCAGCGGTGTGGGCGCGCGCGTAGATCTGGATCTGTTCCCGCTGTCAGAGCCATTGCTTCGCCATGTGGAACCCGAGCAGGCTCTGCGCTGGGCGCTCTCCGGCGGCGAAGATTATGAGCTGTGCTTTACCGTACCGGAGCTGAACCGGGGAACGCTGGACGTGGCGCTAGCTCACCTTGGGGCGAAGTTTACCTGTATCGGACAGATTATGCCGGAAAGTGAAGGGCTGAAATTTGTGCGTGATGGCGCGCCGGTTACGCTTGACTGGAAGGGTTACGACCACTTTGCGTGATTCGTCGGCCGGGTAGCGCTGCGCTTACCCGGCCGAGGGATTTTGTTCCCTCTCCTTTTGGGAGAGGGGCAGGGCGTGGGCTTACTTAAACCCTACCACCGGATGCTGCTGGTACGGCGTTTCCAGCTCGGCGACTTGCTCAGGCGTCAGCGTTAAATCAACGGCACTCAACAACTCATCCAGCTGTTCTTCCCGCGATGTACCGATAATCGGTGCCGCGACTCCGCGTTTGCTCAGCAACCACGCCAGCGCTACCTGCGCACGCGTGGCACCGGTATCATCGGCAATCCCCGCTAAACGTTCGGCGATCAACGCATCGCTGGCTTCCGTACCTTCGTATAAGGTTTTACCGAACGCATCCGACACCGAGCGGGCGGTGGTCTCTCCCCATGGTCGGGTGAGGCGTCCGCGTGCCAGGGGACTCCATGGGATCACCGCTACGCCTTCCTGATAGCAGAGCGGCAGCATCTCGCGCTCTTCTTCGCGATAGATAAGGTTGTAGTGATCCTGCATGGTGACAAACCGTGCCCAGCCGTGCTGCGCCTGAAGATCAAGCGCTGAGGCAAACTGCGAAGCGTGCATAGACGATGCGCCGATGTAACGCGCCTTCCCGGCCTTAACCACATCGTTAAGGGCTTCCAGCGTCTCTTCAATCGGCGTGTTGTAATCCCAGCGGTGGATTTGCAGCAGGTCGACATAATCCATATTCAGGCGCCGGAGGCTGTCATCAATGGATCGCAGGATTTGCGCACGGGAAAGGCCTTCAGGCAAATCACCCACCTGGTGATATACCTTGGTGGCGACGACCACATCGTCACGGCGGGCAAAATCGCGCAGGGCGCGGCCGACAATCTCTTCGCTGCTGCCGTCGGAGTAACTGTTGGCAGTATCAAAAAAGTTAATCCCGCCGTCGAGTGCGCGTTTGATGATAAGGCGGCTGCTCTCTTCCGGCAGCGTCCAGGCGTGATTTCCCCGGTCTGGCTCGCCAAAGGTCATGCATCCCAGGCAAAGTCGGGAAACCTGAAGGTCTGTTTTTCCTAATGTCGTGTATTGCATGGTTCCGCTCCTGCTTTTTTAAACAATACGTTTAAGCATAGCAGGAGCGGAAAAGGGGAGGGATCAGGCAAGCCAGGAACGGATTTTTGTCTCAATGCCGGCCGCATCCAGGCCAATCGCCGCACGGGCTTCGTCCTGGGTGCCTTGTGGAATGAAATGATCCGGCAGACCAAGGTTCAGTACCGGCACGGCTTTACGGTTAGCCATCAGCACTTCGTTTACGCCGCTGCCCGCACCGCCCATGATGGCGTTTTCTTCCAGCGTGACCAGCACGTCATGAGATTCCGCCATGCTCAGGATCAGGGCCTCGTCGAGCGGTTTCACAAAGCGCATATCCACGAGGGTCGCATTCAGCGCTTCAGCCACTTTCGCGGCCTCCGGCATCAGCGTACCAAAGTTCAGGATCGCCACTTTCTCACCGCGACGCTTCACCAGACCTTTACCTATCGGCAGTTTTTCCAGCGGCTGCAGTTCAACGCCGACGGCATTGCCGCGCGGGTAGCGCACCGCACTAGGGCCATCCTGATAGTGGTAGCCGGTAAACAGCATCTGACGACATTCGTTCTCATCGCTTGGCGTCATGATGACCATATCCGGGACGCAGCGCAGGAACGACAGGTCAAATGCCCCCTGGTGCGTCTGGCCGTCAGCACCCACAATGCCTGCGCGGTCGATAGCAAACAGGACCGGCAGCTTCTGGATGGCAACGTCATGGATCACCTGGTCGTAGGCGCGTTGCAGGAAGGTGGAATAAATGGCGACAACCGGGTTATAACCGCCAATCGCCAGGCCTGCCGCGAAGGTCACCGCGTGCTGCTCGGCAATGGCAACGTCAAAATACTGGTCCGGGTATTTTTTGGAGAACTCCACCATGCCAGAACCTTCACGCATGGCCGGGGTGATCGCCATGAGCTTATTGTCTTTAGCGGCGGTTTCACACAGCCAGTCGCCAAAGATTTTTGAATAGCTCGGCATGCCGCCGCTGCTTTTGGGCAGACAACCGCTGCTCGGGTCGAATTTCGGTACCGCGTGGAAGGTGATGGGATCTTTTTCCGCCGGTTCGTATCCACGGCCTTTTTTGGTCATGATATGCAGGAACTGCGGGCCTTTCAGGTCACGCATGTTTTTCAGCGTGGTGACAAGCCCCAGAACGTCATGCCCGTCCACCGGACCAATATAATTAAAGCCAAGCTCTTCAAACAGCGTACCCGGCACGACCATGCCTTTGATGTGTTCTTCGGTGCGTTTAAGCAGTTCTTTGATTGGCGGTACGCCGGAGAAGACTTTTTTGCCGCCTTCACGTAGCGAGGAGTAAAGCTTGCCGGAGAGCAACTGCGCCAGATGGTTGTTCAGCGCGCCCACGTTTTCGGAAATCGACATTTCGTTATCATTAAGGATAACCAGCATGTCTGGCTTGATATCGCCCGCGTGGTTCATGGCCTCAAAGGCCATACCGGCAGTGATCGCCCCGTCGCCAATGACGCAGACGGTACGACGCTGTTTATTCTCTTTTTCGGCTGCCACCGCAATACCGATACCCGCAGAGATCGAGGTGGAGGAGTGCCCAACGCTTAATACGTCGTACTCGCTCTCGCCACGCCATGGGAACGGATGCAGGCCGCCTTTCTGACGAATGGTGCCAATTTTATCGCGACGTCCGGTCAGAATTTTATGCGGATAGGCCTGGTGGCCGACATCCCAGATGAGCTGATCGAACGGCGTGTTATAGACATAGTGCAGCGCCACGGTCAGCTCTACCGTGCCAAGCCCGGAGGCGAAATGGCCGCTGGAGCGGCTTACGCTGTCGAGCAGGTAGCGACGCAGCTCATCGCACAGCTTCGGCAGGCTCTCTTTCGGCAACAGGCGTAACTCCTGGGTGGAGTCAACTAACGCCAGTGTCGGGTATTTGGCAATATCAAAACTCATCAAAGGCTCATCGAGATAGTGTGTTTATTTATCACGCTGGATTATATAGTCCGCTAGCGCTTCCAGTGCCGAAGTATCCAGTGATTGCGCGGCCAGTTGATTCAGCGACTGGCGGGCATCCTCTATCAGATCCCGGGCTTTACGTTGGGCTTGCTCAAGACCCAGCAGGGCGGGGTAGGTACTTTTGCCAAGCTGCTGATCCGCACCCTGACGTTTACCCAATGTTGCAGTATCGCCCACCACATCCAGAATGTCATCCTGAACCTGGAATGCCAGACCGATACTTTCTGCGTATCTGTCCAGTATCGGCAGGGCTTTGCGCCCCTGTTCACCCGCGCTCAGGGCGCCCAGACGAACGGCTGCACGAATCAATGCGCCCGTTTTATGGCGATGAATACGCTCCAGCTGTTCCAGATTAACCTGACGTCCTTCCGCTTCCAGATCCAGTGCCTGACCGCCACACATACCGGCGACGCCGCTGGCCATTGCCAGTTCAGAGATCATCGACAGACGGTCACGGTCGGCCACTTCGGCCATCGGCGCATCGCTCAGAATCGAGAACGCCAGGGTTTGCAGGGCATCCCCCGCCAGAATGGCATTCGCTTCGCCAAACTTGATGTGGCAGGTAGGCTGGCCACGACGCAGATCGTCGTCGTCCATGGCTGGCAAATCATCATGGATCAGCGAGTAGGCATGGATGCACTCAACGGCCGCCGCCGGGGCGTCCAGCGTGTTAGCGCTGATACCAAACATGTTGCCCGTGGCGTAGACCAGAAACGGACGCAGGCGCTTTCCACCCAAGAGTGCGCCATAGTGCATGGCTTCAACCAGTGGAGTGTTCTGAAAAGGCTGTGGCTCAATAAAACGGCGCAGCGCATCGTTGGCACGCGCGACGCATGCCTGAAGCTCATTGGCGAAATCCATTTACTCGGCGTCCGGTGTGAATGGCGTAGTTTTAGCGTCTTCGCTGTCGGACAGCAGGATCTGCACGCGCTGCTCGGCCTGCTGCAGTTTGACCTGCCCCTGGCGCGCCAGCTGCACGCCGCGCTCGAATTCATTGAGCGCCTCTTCCAGCGGTAAATCGCCGCTCTCAAGGCGGGTGACAATCTGCTCCAGCTCACTCAGCGCAGTTTCAAAACTGGCCGGTGCGTCGTTCTTCTTCGGCATAGTGAATTGACTCTTATATTCTCAGCCCCGACATGGTAACGGACTCGGGGCAATTATCAAATAACGCGCAATGTGCACAGGAGCGGCGTGAAGATGATATACTTGCGCGCCTGGATGCAGCCACGGGTGTGGGCTGCTATACACGTCATCCTTCAGGTTGTCTCTGTTTGGGCTACGTTTGCGCCTTTCCGTTACTTACTCGCGTAAGCTTGCGGGGGGCTGTAACTCGCCGCGTTGATGCCACCTGAATGATTTTGTGTATATTTCATTTTCCATTACAAGCCTTAAGCTTGCCTAAGAAACATTGCCGCCATGAAGTTTATCATTAAATTGTTCCCTGAAATCACCATCAAAAGCCAATCTGTGCGTTTGCGCTTTATTAAAATTCTCACCGGGAACATTCGTAACGTATTAAAACACTACGACGAAACGCTCGCCGTGGTGCGTCACTGGGACCACGTTGAGGTTCGCGCGAAAGATGAAAACAAACGTCAGGATATTCGCGACGCGCTGACCCGTATTCCGGGCATTCACCATATTCTGGAAGTGGAAGACGTTCCTTACACCTCCCTGCATGACATTTTTGAAAAAGCGCTGGTGCAGTACCGCGATCAGATTGAAGGCAAAACCTTCTGCGTGCGCGTGAAGCGTCGTGGTAAGCATGAGTTTAGCTCCATTGAAGTGGAGCGCTATGTGGGTGGCGGCCTCAATCAGCACGTTGAGAGCGCCCGCGTGCGCCTGACTAACCCGGACGTGACCGTTAATCTGGAGATCGAAAACGATCGCCTGCTGCTGGTGAAAGGCCGTTATGAAGGTATCGGCGGTTTCCCAATCGGCACGCAGGAAGATGTCCTGTCGCTGATCTCCGGCGGTTTCGACTCCGGTGTTTCCAGCTATATGCTGATGCGCCGCGGCTGCCGCGTACACTACTGCTTCTTTAACCTGGGCGGTGCGGCGCATGAAATCGGCGTACGTCAGGTTGCGCACTATCTGTGGAACCGCTTCGGCAGCTCCCACCGCGTGCGTTTTGTGGCGATCAACTTTGAGCCAGTGGTCGGCGAAATCCTTGAAAAAGTGGACGACGGTCAGATGGGCGTGGTGCTGAAGCGCATGATGGTGCGTGCAGCGTCCAAAGTGGCAGAGCGCTACGGCGTGCAGGCGTTGGTCACCGGTGAAGCGCTGGGCCAGGTCTCCAGCCAGACTCTGACCAACCTGCGTCTTATCGACAACGTATCGGATACCCTGATCCTGCGTCCGCTGATCTCCTACGATAAAGAGCACATCATCGATCTGGCGCGCAAAATCGGTACCGAAGATTTTGCCCGCACCATGCCGGAATACTGCGGTGTGATCTCAAAAAGCCCGACCGTCAAAGCGGTGAAGGCGAAAATCGAAGCCGAAGAAGAGAACTTCGATTTCGGCATTCTGGAGAAGGTGGTGGCGGAAGCGACCAACATCGATATCCGCGAGATCGCCCAGCAGACCGAGCAGGAAGTGGTTGAAGTTGAAACCGTCAGCGGTTTCGGTGCCAACGACGCGATTCTGGATATCCGTTCCATTGATGAACAGGATGACAAACCGCTGCAGGTTGAAGGCGTGGACGTGGTTTCCCTGCCGTTCTACAAGCTGAGCACCAAATTCGGCGATCTCGACCAGAGCAAAACGTATCTGCTGTGGTGCGAGCGCGGGGTGATGAGCCGTCTGCAGGCACTGTATCTGCGCGAGCAGGGCTTTGCGAATGTGAAGGTCTATCGTCCTTAACCGTTTGCCGGGTGGCGGCTTCGCTTACCCGGCTTTCTTTACACGCTACGCTTCGTAAAAATTATAAATCCCCGCCGCCATCACTAACGACGACGCCACCTCGTAGGCTTTCTCGCGCCCGACCAGCAGGTCGATAATCTTCAGTGCAAAATCGATCGCGGTACCCGGCCCCTGGCTGGTGAGCAGATTGACGCGCGGATCCCAGACCACACGTTTATCCACCCATTGCTCTTCAGGAATGGTCTCTTTCAGTCCCGGGAAACCGGTCATATTCCCGATCGGGAAAATGTTATGCGGCACCAGAACCGTGCCGGCTGCGGCACAAATTGCCGCAACGATGCGCCCCGACAGATGGAATTGCCTGACGGTTTCGACCAGGAGCGGGCTGTCGCGAAAATACTCCGCGCCCTTCAGGCCGCCCGGCAGTACGATGATGTCGTAATCCCCGTCGGCCACCTGCACAAGCGGTGCATCGGCGAGGATTTTTACGCCGCGTGAACAGGTGATGGTCAGATTACCGTCGCTGGCGACGCTGGCGGTGGTCACGTTAATGCCGCCGCGCACCATCAAATCAATGGTGGTGACGGCTTCTGTCTCTTCGCTACCAGGGGCGAGGCAGATCAGTGCTGACGCGCTCATATTCACTCTCCTTACGTTTAACCAGGTCATACAGACGGGCATTTTCCGGCACGGCAATGCCGTGGGCGCGGGCGCGTTTAAGCAAATAGCCCGTGATGTAATCAATCTCTGTGTGGCGTAATGCCCGAATGTCCTGCAACATCGAGGAGATGTTTTCTGCAGTACTTTCAATTACCTGCTCAACATAATAGCGTAAATCCTCCGCCGAGGTATGCAGGCCTTCACGTTCGATAACCGAGGCGACCTCCGCGCACAGGGTGGCAATTTCCTGCGGATGATTTTTCAGTTCCCCGTTCGGGCAGTTCCACAGCGCCGTCAGCGGATTGATCACGCAGTTAACCGCCAGCTTGCGCCACAGCTGCGGGCGGATAGTGTCATGCCAGGCCACGTCCGGCAGCACCTTCTGCAGAACATCCGCCAGATAGCTGTAGTCACCATCCTGCGTACGGGCGGGGCCCATGTGCGTTACGCCGCTGGCGACATGCACGATAATGTTGCCATCGCGGCGTGCAGCGTGTGTGGTGGTCGCCATTAACAAGGGATGCGGGATGCTTTTCAGCTCATCAATGGTTCCCATGCCGTTATGCAGCAGCAGGATGGGGGAGTCTGGGGGAAGTTGCGCGGCCAGCGTCTTTACCGCATCTGATACCTGCCATGCTTTGAGCGTGACCAGCAGCAGATCGCTTTGCGCCAGAAAATCCGGATCGTTCGCGGTGAGTGATTCGTTGAATATACTTCCGTCTTCGTCAATCAGGTTCACACTGCAATAGGGCTGGGGCACGCGCAGCCAGCCCTGTACCTCATGTCCGTGCTTGCAAAGCGCGGTCAGCCATAGCTGTCCAAGGGCTCCGCATCCGAGCACTGTAATTTTCATTGTTCCTCCTCACCTGCAACTGCGCCAGGTGTTACGGCCTAAGTATAGCGCCGTCAGCTAAGCTTCTGTTGAGTAAACCCTGTGACATCTGTGCGGTGTTTCCTCACGTGAGCGGCCAGGGATAGCTGCAACTCGAATTATTTGGGGTATCTGCCTTGTAGCGGGTATTATGCAACGCAACAAAAATGAAGGGAGAAGAAAAGATGCCATCTTTCGATATTGTTTCCGAAGTTGATATCCAGGAAGTCCGCAACGGCGTTGAAAACGCAAGCCGTGAAGTTGAGTCACGTTTCGACTTTCGTGGCGTTGAGGCAACTTTCGAACTGAACGATGCGAATAAGACCATTAAGGTCCTGAGCGAATCTGATTTCCAGGTTAACCAGCTGCTGGATATTCTGCGCGCCAAGCTGCTTAAACGCGGTATTGAAGGCACCTCACTGGATGTACCAGACGAGTTTGTGCATAGCGGTAAAAACTGGTTTGTCGAAGCCAAACTGAAGCAGGGTATTGAGAGCGCGGTTCAGAAGAAGATCGTTAAGCTCATCAAGGACAGCAAGCTGAAGGTTCAGGCGCAAATCCAGGGTGAAGAAATTCGTGTGACCGGTAAATCCCGCGATGACCTGCAGGCCGTTATGGCGCTGGTACGTGGCGGCGATCTGGGGCAGCCGTTCCAGTTCAAGAACTTCCGCGATTAAGATAAAAATGCCCGGTTTTACCGGGCATTTTTTCAGGCTTTGAGAGCCTGCTCGATTTCGAAGCGGTTAGTCACTTTACTGTCTATTTTGACGTAAGCGCTGCGCTCTTGTGGGGCAATAAGCACTTCACTTACCCCCTCTGTTGCTTCAAGACGCTGTTTTAGCGCGTCGGTAATCTCTACATCCTCAGGAATTTCGACCCGCAGACTGCTGACGTAGCGCGGCTCTTTCATGCTGCTGGCGACCAGCAGCCAGGCCATCGCCAGCAGTGCGCCCGCGAGGAACACGGTTTGCGAATCAAACAGGCCGTCCACCCAGCCGCCGAGCGAGCCCCCGATAGCCACGCCGATAAACTGGCTGGTGGAGTAGATCCCCATTGCTGTGCCTTTATAGCCGGCCGGGGACTCCTTGCTAATCAGCGATGGCAGCAGGGCTTCCATCAGGTTAAAGGCCAGGAAGAAGAGCTGAACGCCGGCCACCAGTTCCCAGAAGTGCGGGCCGGATCCCCAGAGCACAATCTCGGCAATCAGCAGCACCGCCACGCAGCCAATGAAGACGCGCTTCATCTTGCGTTTCACTTCGGCATAGATGATGAACGGCACGACCGAAACGAACGAAATCAGCATGGTCACCAGATAGATTTTCCAGTGCTCCGCGGCAGGGAAGCCCGCTGCGGCAAGCTGACCGGGAAGGGCGACAAAGGTCGACATCAGCAGGATGTGCAGACACATGATGCCGAAGTTAAGTTTAAGCAGGCGCGGTTCCACCAGCACTTTGCTGAAGCAGCCTTTCACCATCCCGGATTCACGGTTAAGGACGTGGTTTTTGCTGTCCGGCACCACCCAAAGGGTCAGCGCAATACCGACGGTCGCCAGCACGGCAATCATCCAGAACAGGGCATGCAGACCGAGTTTATGGGTGATGATAGGCCCGAGCACCATCGCAATCGCGAAAGTGACGCCAAAGCTCACGCCGATAAACGCCATCGCTTTGGTGCGATTCTGCTCACGCGTTAAGTCTGACAGCAGCGCCATCACGGCGGCGGCAATCGCGCCAGAGCCCTGCAGGGCGCGACCAAGAATGATTCCCCAGATGGAGTGGGAGAGGGCGGCTATCACGCTGCCGAGCACAAAAATAAGCAGGCCGCCGACAATCAGCGGTTTACGGCCAACCCGATCCGAGAGCAGGCCAAATGGGATCTGAAATACCGCCTGAGCCAGACCGTAGATGCCAATCGCCAGGCCAATCAGCGCTTCGCTGGCACCCTGTAGCGCCATGCCGTACGTGGTCAGAACAGGCAGGACCATAAACATGCCAAGCATCCGTAGCGAGAAAACAGTCCCTAAACCCCAGGTCGCGCGCAATTCGCCTGGCGTCATTTTATAATCGTTCATTACCACCTCAATTCAAAAGCAGGCCATAGTGTAGTGCGGGGAAGGGGCGGGGTAAATAAAGGGTTATTTAACAAATATTACATGCGTTATTAATGGATTCGATGAATAAAAAAGGGTGCCGAAGCACCCTTTTATTCACCTGGTGTGACTTACCAGACGTAAGTCAGCAGGTTGTGTGAATCAGGCACCATGAAATCCACGGACATCATCACCGACAGCGAAGTGATAGCGACAATGGAGAACACGAACAGCTTACGTGCCCAGACCTTGTCATCTTCCACTTTGTAGCCGCGCAGGGCCATGCCGAGCCACCAGACGCTCACCGCAGCCGCTACCGCCAGGTATTTGTACCCGGCGTAACCGCCCAGAGAGAGCATCAGCGTTGCCACGGCAAAGGCGATGATGTACAGCGTGATGTGGTTTTTAGCCACGGAAATGCCCTTCACGACCGGCAGAACCGGAATGTTCGCTGCCTGATAATCCTTAAAGCGGAAAATCGCGATGGCATAGGAGTGCGGCATCTGCCACAGGCTAAAGATAGCCAGCAGGATCAGCGCACCGCTGTCGAACTCGTTCGTGACGGCGCAGTAGCCAATCACCGGCGGCGCAGCGCCGGAGAGAGAACCAATCAGCGTTCCGTAGACGGAGTGGCGTTTCATATACAGGCTGTAAACGCCCACATAGACGACGAACCCCATCACCCCCAGCCAACAGGCCAGAGGATTAGCGCCAAACCACAGCAGCATAAAGCCAGCAATACCCAGCAAGGTGGCGTACACCAGCGAGACGGAAGGGGCGATCAGGCCTTTAACCAGCACCCGATTTTTAGTCCTTTCCATCTTCTTGTCGATATCCATGTCGATGTAGTTGTTAAATACACAACCGGATGCAACAACCAGCGACACACCGACCAGCGTAGCGATAAAGAGGGTGTAATCGATGCTGCCTTTAGAGGCCAGCAGGAACCCCCCAATGACGGAGATCAGGTTGCCAAAGATGATGCCTGGTTTCGTGACTTGCAGGTATTGCTTAAACATACTCGCCGCTCTTAGTGAACCATCATGTTGTAGTTAAGGTTCCACATAATCCAGATGGAACCGACTACCAGGATAGCGATGATAATCACGGTAAAGATGAAAGCCGTCATGTTCCAGCCTTCATCGGACTTGGTGTTCATGTGCAGGAAGCAAACCAGATGCACCAGAATCTGAATCACCGCGGTTACCAGGATTGCACCCAGAATAACCGGCTTAGACGCAGAACCGCTCATCACCATCCAGAACGGGATCACCGTCAGAATGATCGACAGGATGAAACCTGTCATATAGGTTTTTACGCTACCGTGGGAAGCGCCATGATCGTTTGAATGACTCATTACATCGCCCCCATCAGATATACAACAGAGAACACACAGATCCACACAACGTCCAGGAAGTGCCAGAACAGGCTCAGGCACAGGATACGCGTGCGGTTAGTGCTGGTCAGGCCACGACGGGAGATCTGGAACATCAGTACTGCCATCCAGATCAGACCAGACGTTACGTGCAGACCGTGGGTCCCGACCAGTGCGAAGAACGCAGACAGGAAGCCACTACGATCCGGCCCGAAGCCTTCCATAATCAGGTGATGGAATTCATAGATTTCCATCCCGATAAAGCCAGCACCAAACAGCCAGGTCAACGCCAGCCAGGAGACAACCTGGCTCTTGTTGTTTTTGTACATGGCGATAGCCGCCATGCCGTAGGTGATGGAGCTGAACAGCAGCAGCGCGGTTTCTACCAGAACGAACGGCAGTTCAAAGATGTCCTTGCCAGCCGGGCCGCCCGCAGTGCCGTTCACCAGAACGGCATACGTTGCGAACAGACAGCAGAACAGAATGCAGTCGCTCATCAGGTAGATCCAGAAACCGAAGACTTTCGTCGGTCCTGTATCGTGGTGCGCATGTTCATGCGCGTGGGCAGTAGAGTGCGCCAAAGTATCAGTTGCCATTTTTCAGCCCCGCTTTAGAAATCTCATCGAAATGCTGGTTTTCCAGTTTTTCGACTTCACGGACTGGTACGTAGTAGTCTACGTCCTCGTCAAAGCTCTTCACAATCCAGCTGATTACGATGCCGGCGAAGCCAACAATCGCCATCCACCAGATGTGCCAGATCATTGCGAAGCCAAATACCGTTGCGAAGGCGGCAATAACAATGCCCGCACCGCTGTTTTTCGGCATGTGGATCTCTTCGTAATGAGCAGGTTGCTTGTACGCTTCACCTTTTTCTTTCATTTCCCAGAATGCATCGCGTTCATGGACCTGCGGCACAATGGCGAAGTTATAGAACGGTGGTGGAGAAGAGGTTGCCCACTCCAGCGTACGGCCACCCCATGGGTCACCGGTCAGGTCACGGTTCTGATCGCGGTCGCGAATAGAAACGTAGAACTGAATCAGCTGAGACGCGATACCACAAGCAATCAGCACGGCACCGCCCGCTGCAACCATCAGCATTGGGTGGAACTGTGGATCAATCTGCTGGCTCAGACGACGGGTCATACCCATGAAGCCCAGCACGTACAGCGGCATAAATGCAACGAAGAAGCCGATGATCCAGAACCAGAATGCGCGTTTACCCCATTTTTCGTTCAGGGTGAAACCGAACGCTTTTGGCCACCAGTAGGTTACGCCAGCGAAGCAGCCGAAGACCACACCACCGATGATAACGTTATGGAAGTGCGCAATCAGGAACAGACTGTTGTGCAGAACGAAGTCAGCACCCGGTACCGCCAGCAGTACACCGGTCATCCCACCCACGGAGAAGGTGACGATGAAGCCGATAGTCCACAGCATTGCTGAGTGGAACACGATACGGCCCTGGTACATGGTGAACAGCCAGTTGAAGATCTTAACCCCGGTAGGGATTGCGATAATCATGGTTGTAATACCGAAGAAGGCGTTTACGTTCGCGCCAGCACCCATGGTGAAGAAGTGGTGCAGCCAAACGATGAACGACAGAACGGTAATACACACGGTTGCCCACACCAGAGAGGTGTAACCAAACAGACGTTTACGCGAGAAGGTTGCTGCGATTTCGGAGAACACACCGAAGACCGGCAGAACCAGGATGTACACTTCCGGGTGACCCCAGGCCCAAATCAGGTTGATGTACATCATCATGTTGCCACCCATATCGTTGGTAAAGAAATGGGTGCCCAGGTAGCGGTCCAGGGTCAGCAGCGCGATGGTGACGGTCAGAATTGGGAATGATGCAATAATCAGGATGTTGGCGCACAGAGATGCCCAGGTAAATACCGGCATCTTGAACATGGTCATGCCAGGGGCACGCATCTTGATAATGGTCACGAAGAAGTTGATACCGGTCAGGGTTGTACCGACACCGGAGAGCTGAAGTGCCCAAATCCAGTAATCGACGCCAACGCCCGGACTGTACTCAATTCCCGAAAGCGGCGGGTAAGCCAGCCAGCCGGTCTGAGCAAATTCGCCCACACCCAGTGACAGGTTAACCAGGATAACGCCGACAACCGTGAACCAGAAGCTCAGGTTATTCAGGAACGGGAACGCTACGTCGCGCGCGCCGATTTGCAGCGGAACGACAACGTTCATCAGACCGATAACCAGCGGCATCGCCACGAAGAAGATCATGATAACGCCGTGGGCGGTAAAGATCTGGTCGTAGTGATGCGGCGGCAGGAAGCCGGCTTCACCCGCAGACGCGAGTGCCTGCTGGCTACGCATCATGATCGCATCCGCAAAGCCACGAATTAACATGACGATACCGACGATGCAGTACATGATACCCAGTTTTTTGTGGTCAACCGAAGTCAGCCACTCGTTCCACAGGTAGCTCCACTTACCGAAGTAAGTGATCAAGGCCAGTAAGGCAGCGCCACCGATGATAATTGCAGCAACCGTAACCACGATAATGGGTTCATGGTAGGGCACTGCATCCAGTGTCAATTTTCCGAACATTTTCTTCCTCGGCCCCTTAGTGAGCGGTTTCCGCGTGGCTCATGTCCATGCCTTCCATACCTTCGTGTGCGCTATGCTCACCTTCAGGCTGGGTCATGTCCATGCTCTTGCCGTGATCCATAAATTTGCCAATAACGTCTTTGAACAAATCTGGTTTCACGTTAGAGAAGTACTCCACCTTGTTATATTCGCTAGGTGCTGCCACTTTTTCGAACGCCGCCATGTCAGACATGGTGTTTGGAGACTGCTTCGCTTTTTCAACCCACTGGTCGAAAGCGGCACGGTCTGGCGTCGCGATAGCTTTGAACTTCATACCTGAGAAGCCCGGGCCGCTATAGCTGGCGGAGATACCATCGTAGGTGCCTGCTTCATTCGCGATCAGGTGCAGGTTAGTCTGCATACCGGCCATCGCGTAAATCTGGCTACCCAGACGTGGGATGAAGAAGGAGTTCATTACGGAGTTGGAGGTCACTTTGAACTGAACCGGAGTGTTCGCCGGGAAGGCGATTTCATTCACGGTGGCAATGCCCTGTTCCGGATAGATGAAGAACCATTTCCAGTCCATGGAGACCACTTCAATGGTAATCGGTTTTTCATCGTGAACCAGCGGCTTGCTTGGCTCAAGTGCGTGAGTGGTTTTCCATGTCAGTACGGCAAGGAACAGGATGATCAGGATAGGTACCGTCCAGACCACAGCTTCCACTTTATTGGAGTGTGACCAGTTAGGGCTATACTTCGCATCTTTATTGCTCGCACGATACTTCCAGGCGAAACCAACAGCCATCAAAATGGCTGGAATAACCACAATCAACATCAGGCCAAAAGCCGTCAATATCAGTGAACGTTGTTCCAGTCCAATCTGTCCTTTGGGGTCAAGTAGTGCAGAATCGCAGCCACTGAGTAATACAGTGCCTGCGAATAATGACAACCATCCCAAACTTTTATTGTATTTCCTGAGTCTCATTTAACGACCTCAATTCCACGGGAGTCTGGTGGCGTTTAAAGTGTGGGGGCATTTTACGGGAAGGTTACATTACTGTAAACATCATTAGACCTGTGTCAGGAAGGTGTTACCGGGTTCTGCCGCACATGTCACAAGTGTTGCAAATTATGTCGCTTTTTAAGACGTAAGCCGCATGGCATGGGCTTTATAACGAAAGGACTCCCAAGCATACCCTAAAAGGGGCAATTGGTATAACCATTGTGAAAAATAAACAAAAAATTAACAATTAATTATCAATAAAAAGACAACTAAAAAACGAAAAATCAAACTCTCTGATGCTGAATCGTTTAATGAAAAATAGCGTTCTGCAATTGACTCCAATAATTTCCGAATCCTATCCCGCACAAAACAACAAATATTTTTTTTAGCGGCTGGCGGCTATTTCACCGTTATAATTTCGGTTCGTGATTACAACGGGAAATAACCTTTCGGATTTTACTTCAGGTTAACTGCGTTTTACGCAGCGCCATGAAATCGAGCAGCCCGCCAGTCAGGATCCCGGCAACCGCCAGCAGCGCGCCGGCATCCAGCAGAAGCGCTTCGAGAGGCAGTGCCAGAGAGGTGGTGGCATTAATAATGAGCACCACAAGCCACAGCACCAGGGCAAAGCAACCCGCCATTAACAGTCGTAACGCAAAACGGTAAGCGCGATGATATTCCGTGCGTGGCATAAAGTGTTCTGTTCGCTGGGTATATTCCAGCGTCTGGCGACAGACCAGTAACAATAAGAGTCCAGGCACTGCCGCTACCACGGAGAAGAGATAGAACGTTGGCCAGCCATGGGCTTCAACAAACCAGCCGGCAATCGGCCCGACATACACGCGACCAACGGCGGAAAGCGCCGAGAGCAGAGCGAACTGCGTCGCGGAAAACGATTTGTTGCACAGGGTCATCAGCAGGGCAACAAACGCCGCTGTCCCCATACCGCCGCACAGGTTTTCAAAAAACACCGCGGCGCCCATGCTGATCATATGCTTATCCGTCACCGACAGCAGCCAGTAACCGGCGTTCGATGCCCCCTGCAGGATGCCGAAGATCAGCAGTGCGCGAAAGAGCGTCAGACGCTGCATTAATACGCCGCCGTACAGGGCCCCGACAATAGTCGCAAACAACCCGAGCGTTTTGTTCACCACGCCGACTTCGCCGGCATCAAACCCGACCCCGCGAATAAGGAAGGTGGTGGTCAGGCTCATCGCGAAGGCATCGCCGAGCTTATAAAGGACGATTAACAGCAGGATAAGCCAGGCGTTGTTGCGGCCAAAGAAGTCGCGAAGAGGTTCGGCAACGGCCTGCTCCAGAGAACGTGGAACCGGGATCACATCGCTCGGTTCGGGGGCGAGCAGGGTGGCAATAATACAGGGGATCAACAGGGCGGCCATCAGCCAGTACATGCCCTGCCAGCCGAGATAACGGTCGGCCACCCACAGCGCCAGACCACCGGATACCAGCATCCCCAGACGATAGCCCAGCACGCTAATGGCTGCGCCGGCTCCCCGCTCTTCTGCAGGCAACACGTCCGTCTTCCAGGCATCAAAAACGATATCCTGCGAGGCAGAACAGAAGGCGATTACCACCGCAAGGGCGGCCATCCAGCGAAGCTGCGTCGTGGGTTCAAGAAAGCCCATCGCCGCGATTGCGATCAGCAACAGGACCTGGGTCATCACTAACCAGCCGCGACGACGGCCCAGGAACGGCGGGGTATAACGGTCCATCACCGGCGACCACAGGAACTTAAAGACGTAAGCCTGGCCGACGAGGGAGAAGAAACCAATGGTTTTGAGATCGATATTCTCGACGGTCATCCAGGCCTGCAGCGTGCCGGAGGTGAGGGCGAGAGGTAAACCGGAGGCGAAACCAAGGATCAGCAGGATGGCTGATTTAGGTTGCTGGAAAATGCGTAAGTAATGACTCGACATGTTCATATAAAGCTGACCCGGTGAAACACCGGGTCAGGAAGCGGGATTAACGCGCGTTTTGCTTGATGAAGTCGTGGATGCTGGTGTCCTGCGCCATATCGGAAATGGTGTCAGTCAGCACGCTGTTAACCGCGTTAGCAATATTTTTGTTGGACGCCTGGAACGCGCCTTCAACAGAGTAGCTCGCACGGTAGTTTTTGGTCATCTTGTTGCCGTTCTTCGCGGTCGCGATGATGGCGATATCCGCTTTGGTGGAGATGTTGTAGCGAACGTTACCCTGGGACACGTCAGCGTACAGGTTGTTCACGATGATCTGCAGATCAACCGCACCGCTTGGGCCAATCATATAGCCGCGGGAAGTCATCTGTTTCTCAAGCACTTCCTGCAGCAGGAAGCGCAGGTCGCGTGAGGCGGTCAACGTCACCTGCTGGTTGTCGCGGGTCACTTTAGCCAGGGCTTGATCCTGACGCTGATCGGCACCGTTAATGCTCACGGTTACGCCCATCAGGCTAGGATCCTGCTGAGGCAGGGTAATCTTAGGGGAGACATCAATAGTTGTAGGCGGGGTAGCGCAGCCTGCCAGCATAAAAAGTGCTACCAACGGAAAGAAGAGTTTTTTTAACATTTTCAGGTTCTCAACGAATCGTAAGCATTACAGAGAAAAATTGCCGCCATCATAACATCGCTAACGGCCAGGGGAAGTGGTCAACGCATGTAAATTCATCGCCTTGTCCGAAAACTGACCAGCCCCGCCTTTTTCTCCACGCGCGAAGGTCAAAAGGTATGAGTCTCACAGTGAACTTCATTCGTCTGAATGAGAAAATAAGACGAAAGCTAAATATTTGTTGTCTTGTTGTAATGGAAACGGTAAAAGCGGCTAATATTTAAAGGGATGGGTGACATCCTGGCGTTGTCGGAGGAGTGATTTCATGATGATACGTGAACAGATAGAAGATAAATTAAGGGCAGCGTTCAACCCTGTGTTCCTCGAAGTCGTCGACGAAAGCTATCGTCATAACGTGCCGGCAGGTTCTGAAAGCCACTTTAAAGTGGTTCTGGTCAGCGATCGCTTCACGGGAGAACGTTTCCTGAACCGACATCGCTTGATCTACAGCACCTTGACGGAAGAACTCTCCACAACCGTACATGCGCTGGCATTGCACACCTATACCATTAAGGAATGGGAAGGCTTGCAGGATACGGTATTTGCATCGCCGCCGTGTCGCGGCGCAGGCACCATCGCCTGATAAATCGGATTTGCAACGGCTGGAGCTTTTCCAGTATGTTGCATACAGATTTCCTCAAAACGGCCTCCGGGCCGTTTTGTTTTGTCTGAGTTTTGAGCGGATGGTGCGTTTTTAAGGCTAAAAATAGCCTTAAAGTGTGAAAAAAGCCGCAGCAACATGCCCCAACCGTTCTCGACTCACCTAAGTGATGCCGCTATAATGCCGCGTCTTAATGAATGTCTTCGGGATGATTCTGGCGACAGGGAATGTGAATCTGCACTAAGAGAGCATCCCGGTATAACAGACAGATTCAGAGTTGACCGAGCACTGTGATTTTTTTGAGGTAACAAGATGCAAGTTTCAGTTGAAACCACTCAAGGCCTTGGCCGCCGTGTAACGATTACTATCGCTGCTGACAGCATCGAAACTGCTGTGAAAAGCGAGCTGGTCAACGTAGCAAAAAAAGTACGTATTGACGGCTTCCGTAAGGGCAAAGTACCGATGAATGTTGTTGCTCAGCGTTATGGCGCTTCCGTGCGTCAGGATGTGCTGGGTGAACTGATGAGCCGCAACTTTATTGATGCGATCATCAAAGAAAAAATTAATCCGGCCGGTGCGCCGAATTACGTTCCAGGCGAATACAAACAGGGCGAAGACTTCACCTACTCCGTAGAGTTCGAAGTGTACCCGGAAGTTGAGCTGAAAGGTCTGGAATCTATCGAAGTTGAAAAACCTGTTGTTTCCGTGACTGACGAAGACGTTGACGGCATGCTGGACACTCTGCGTAAGCAGCAGGCGAACTGGAAAGAGAAAGAAGGTGCTGTTGACGCGGAAGACCGTGTGACCATCGACTTCACCGGTTCTGTAGACGGCGAAGAGTTCGAAGGCGGTAAAGCGTCTGACTTCGTACTGGCAATGGGCCAGGGTCGTATGATCCCAGGCTTCGAAGACGGTATCAAAGGTCACAAAGCGGGCGAAGAGTTCACCATCGACGTGACCTTCCCGGAAGAGTACCACGCTGAAAACCTGAAAGGTAAAGCAGCGAAGTTCGTTATCAACCTGAAGAAAGTTGAAGAGCGCGAACTGCCTGAACTGACTGAAGAATTCATCAAGCGTTTCGGCGTGGAAGATGGTTCTGTAGCCGGTCTGCGTACCGAAGTGCGTAAAAACATGGAACGTGAGCTGAACGGCGCTGTACGTAACCGTGTGAAATCTCAGGCGATTGACGGTCTGGTAAAAGCGAACGAAATCGACGTTCCGGCTGCCCTGATTGACAGCGAAATCGACGTTCTGCGCCGTCAGGCTGCACAGCGTTTCGGTGGCAACCAGCAGCAAGCGATGGAACTGCCACGCGAACTGTTCGAAGAGCAAGCTAAACGCCGCGTTGTTGTTGGCCTGCTGCTGGGCGAAGTGATTCGTACCCACGAGCTGAAAGCTGACGAAGAGCGTGTGAAAGGCCTGATCGAAGAGATGGCTTCTGCATACGAAGATCCATCAGAAGTGATCGAGTTCTACGGTAAGAACAAAGAGCTGATGGACAACATGCGCAATGTTGCCCTGGAAGAGCAGGCTGTTGAAGCGGTACTGGCGAAAGCGAAAGTGACCGAAAAAGCGACCTCTTTCAACGAACTGATGAACCAGCAGGCGTAATTTCGCCCCCAGGGTTTAAAGTTTGAACAAAAAACCCGTTGCCTTCCGGCGACGGGTTTTTTTTATCACGGCTTTACCCCAGGAAGAGTGCTAAAACGCCCTTTCAGTGTTAGCGTAACAACAAAAGGTTGTTATGCTTGAAATAGGGCAGTATGAACCCCATAAGTGTGTAATCACGATGATTGAGACTGGCTGATAATCCGTCCGTAAGGTTACAATCAGTACAGCAGGTGTTTTCAATTTTGATCCAGGAGACGGAAATGTCATACAGTGGCGAACGAGATAACTTTGCACCCCATATGGCTCTGGTGCCAATGGTTATTGAACAGACCTCACGTGGTGAGCGTTCTTTTGATATCTATTCCCGTCTGCTCAAGGAGCGCGTTATCTTTTTGACCGGCCAGGTGGAAGACCACATGGCTAACCTGATCGTGGCGCAGATGCTGTTTCTGGAAGCGGAAAACCCGGAAAAAGACATTTACCTGTACATTAACTCCCCGGGCGGCGTGATCACGGCAGGTATGTCCATTTATGACACCATGCAATTCATCAAGCCAGATGTCAGCACTATCTGTATGGGTCAGGCTGCATCTATGGGTGCGTTCCTGTTAACCGCAGGGGCTAAAGGTAAGCGTTTCTGCCTGCCAAATTCCCGCGTGATGATTCACCAGCCGCTGGGGGGTTATCAGGGGCAGGCGACGGATATTGAAATCCACGCCCGCGAAATTCTGAAAGTAAAAGCGCGCATGAATGAACTTATGGCGCAGCATACGGGTCAATCTCTTGAGCAGATCGAGCGCGATACCGAGCGCGATCGTTTCCTCTCTGCCTCTGAGGCTGTTGAGTACGGCTTAGTCGACTCCGTTTTGACCCATCGTAATTGATGCCCGTGACGCGAGTGTGCCGCTATACTCAGGTAGGGCGGCATGTTGCTAAAAGCAGCTTGCGTCTGAAAATGGCATTTGCGTCGTCATGTGCGGCACAAAGAACTTAAAAAGAGGTTTGGACTCATGACAGATAAACGCAAAGATGGTTCGGGCAAACTGCTGTACTGCTCTTTTTGCGGCAAAAGCCAGCATGAAGTGCGTAAACTGATTGCCGGGCCGTCCGTGTATATCTGCGACGAATGTGTTGACTTATGTAACGACATTATTCGCGAAGAGATTAAAGAAGTAGCACCTCACCGCGAGCGCAGCGCGCTGCCAACGCCGCATGAAATTCGTCATCATCTTGACGACTATGTCATCGGTCAGGAGCAGGCGAAAAAAGTGCTCGCCGTGGCGGTATACAACCACTACAAACGCCTGCGTAACGGTGATACCAGCAATGGCGTAGAACTGGGTAAAAGTAATATTCTGCTGATCGGCCCAACCGGCTCCGGTAAAACGCTGCTGGCTGAAACGCTGGCGCGTCTGCTGGATGTTCCGTTCACAATGGCCGATGCCACCACCCTGACCGAAGCCGGTTATGTGGGTGAGGACGTAGAAAACATCATCCAGAAACTGCTGCAGAAATGCGATTATGATGTACAGAAAGCGCAGCGCGGGATTGTTTACATCGATGAGATCGACAAGATCTCCCGTAAATCTGACAACCCGTCCATCACCCGTGACGTATCGGGTGAGGGCGTGCAGCAGGCGCTGCTGAAGCTGATCGAAGGTACGGTTGCAGCCGTTCCACCGCAGGGTGGCCGTAAACATCCTCAGCAGGAGTTCCTGCAGGTTGATACGTCCAAGATCCTGTTCATCTGTGGTGGTGCGTTTGCCGGTCTGGATAAAGTGATCTCTCACCGTGTTGAAACCGGCTCCGGCATTGGTTTTGGCGCGACGGTGAAAGCCTCGTCCGAAAAGCCGAACGAAGGCGAGTTGCTGTCACAGGTTGAGCCAGAAGACTTGATCAAGTTTGGTCTGATTCCTGAGTTCATTGGCCGTCTGCCTGTTGTGGCAACGCTGAACGAACTGAGTGAAGACGCGCTGATCCAGATCCTGAAAGAGCCGAAAAATGCGCTGACCAAGCAGTATCAGGCGCTGTTCAATCTGGAAGGCGTTGAGCTGGAATTCCGTGACGAAGCGCTGGACGCGATTGCCAAGAAAGCGATGATCCGTAAAACCGGTGCGCGTGGCCTGCGTTCTATCGTGGAAGCGGCGCTGCTTGACACCATGTACGACCTGCCGTCGATGGAAGATGTTGAGAAAGTGGTGATTGATGAGTCGGTCATTAGCGGCCAGACCAAGCCATTGCTGATTTATGGCAAGCCGGAAGCGCAACAGGCATCTGGCGAATAATTCACCAAATCATACAAGCAGTTAATCAAAAAGGGGGGATTTTATCTCCCCTTTTATTTTTCCGTATACGCGGCGTTGAATGTGTGGGAAACATCCCCATATACTGGATACATGTTAATGGTTATGTGAAGCACAGTGACATGACCAGTTTACCTGGCGGACACTAAACTAAGAGAGAGCTCTATGAATCCTGAGCGTTCTGAACGCATTGAAATCCCCGTATTGCCGTTGCGCGATGTGGTGGTTTATCCGCACATGGTCATACCCTTATTTGTAGGGCGGGAAAAATCTATCCGTTGCCTCGAAGCCGCCATGGATCATGATAAAAAAATCATGCTGGTGGCGCAGAAAGAAGCATCAACGGATGAGCCGGGTGTAAACGATCTTTTCACCGTCGGGACCGTGGCCTCTATTTTGCAGATGCTGAAGCTGCCTGACGGCACCGTTAAGGTGCTGGTAGAAGGCTTGCAGCGTGCGCGTATTACCGCCCTGTCTGACGATGGCGAGCATTTCTCTGCCAAGGCAGAGTACCTCGAATCACCTCAGCTGGATGAGCGCGAGCAGGAAGTGCTGGTGCGCACCGCGATTAGCCAGTTCGAAGGCTATATCAAGCTGAACAAGAAAATCCCACCAGAAGTGCTGACGTCGCTGAACAGCATCGACGATCCTGCGCGTCTGGCGGACACCATCGCTGCACACATGCCGCTGAAGCTGGCTGACAAACAGTCCGTGCTGGAGATGTCCGACGTTAACGAACGTCTGGAATATCTGATGGCGATGATGGAGTCAGAAATCGATCTGCTGCAGGTTGAGAAGCGTATTCGTAACCGCGTTAAAAAGCAGATGGAGAAATCTCAGCGTGAGTACTATCTGAATGAGCAAATGAAAGCCATTCAGAAAGAGCTCGGCGAGATGGATGATGCGCCGGACGAAAACGAAGCGCTGAAGCGTAAGATCGACGCGGCGAAAATGCCGAAAGAGGCCAAAGAGAAAGCCGAAGCAGAACTGCAGAAGCTGAAAATGATGTCTCCAATGTCGGCTGAAGCAACCGTCGTGCGCGGCTATATCGAATGGATGGTTCAGGTTCCCTGGAATGCCCGCAGCAAGGTCAAAAAAGACCTGCGTCAGGCGCAGGAGATCCTGGATACCGACCACTACGGCCTTGAGCGCGTGAAAGACCGCATTCTTGAGTACCTCGCAGTCCAGAGCCGTGTGAACAAAATCAAAGGTCCGATTCTGTGCCTGGTGGGACCACCGGGGGTAGGGAAAACCTCTCTGGGTCAGTCCATCGCCAAAGCGACCGGACGTAAGTATATCCGTATGGCGCTGGGTGGCGTACGCGATGAAGCGGAGATCCGCGGTCACCGTCGTACCTACATCGGTTCTATGCCGGGTAAACTGATCCAGAAGATGGCGAAAGTGGGCGTTAAAAACCCGCTGTTCCTGCTTGATGAGATCGACAAAATGTCTTCGGACATGCGTGGCGATCCGGCGTCTGCTTTGCTGGAAGTTCTTGATCCAGAACAGAACGTGGCGTTCAGCGATCACTACCTCGAAGTGGATTACGACCTGAGCGATGTCATGTTTGTCGCGACCTCGAACTCCATGAACATTCCGGCGCCGCTGTTGGACCGTATGGAAGTGATCCGTCTCTCCGGTTATACCGAAGACGAAAAACTGAACATTGCGAAACGGCACCTGCTGCCGAAGCAGATTGAGCGTAACGCGCTGAAAGCCAACGAGCTGACCGTCGAGGACAGCGCGATTATTGGCATCATCCGCTACTACACCCGTGAAGCGGGCGTGCGTAGCCTTGAGCGCGAAATCTCTAAACTGTGCCGTAAGGCGGTTAAACAGCTGCTGCTGGATAAGAGCCTGAAACACATCGTGATCAATGGCGACAACCTGCATGCCTATCTGGGCGTTCAGCGCTTTGACTATGGTCGCGCGGACAATGAAAACCGCGTGGGCCAGGTCACCGGTCTGGCATGGACGGAAGTGGGTGGCGATCTGCTGACCATTGAAACCGCCTGTGTTCCGGGTAAAGGCAAGCTGACCTACACTGGCTCTCTGGGTGAAGTGATGCAGGAGTCGATTCAGGCCGCGCTGACCGTGGTACGCGCGCGTGCGGAGAAATTGGGCATCAACCCTGATTTCTACGAGAAACGCGATATCCACGTGCACGTGCCTGAAGGGGCAACGCCGAAAGATGGCCCAAGCGCAGGTATTGCCATGTGTACCGCACTGGTTTCCTGCCTTACCGGCAACCCGGTGCGTGCCGATGTGGCAATGACCGGTGAGATCACGTTGCGTGGCCAGGTGCTGCCAATCGGTGGGTTAAAAGAAAAACTGCTGGCGGCACACCGTGGTGGGATCAAAACCGTATTGATCCCTTACGAAAATAAACGCGATCTGGAAGAGATTCCGGACAACGTGATTGCCGATCTGCAGATTCATCCTGTGAAGCGAATTGAGGAAGTTCTGACTCTCGCCTTGCAGAATGAACCTTCCGGAATGCAGGTTGTAACCGCAAAATAGTGACCTCGCGCAAAGAGCGTCAATAAAAGTAAGGCTGGTAAGTCATTTCGCACTTGCCAGCCTTTTTTTGTATAGCTAATTTAGATTGCTGATTAGGCCAGCCATCAACAACGGGTGTTGTAAGGTCATGGCAGGCCTGATATAACTGCTGCGCGGTCGCGTTGTGAAGGATTCAGGCGCGATATAAATTATAAAGAGAGGAAGAGAACAGTGAATAAATCTCAACTGATTGACAAAATTGCTGCTGGTGCTGATATTTCTAAAGCTGCAGCTGGACGTGCGTTAGATGCATTAATTGCTTCTGTTACTGAATCTCTGCAGGCTGGGGACGACGTTGCACTGGTAGGCTTCGGTACTTTTGCTGTTAAAGAGCGTGCTGCCCGTACTGGCCGCAACCCTCAGACCGGTAAAGAGATCACCATTGCTGCCGCTAAAGTGCCGGGTTTCCGTGCAGGTAAAGCGCTGAAAGACGCAGTAAACTGATTGCTTTCCCATCTCAGGGAAGCCGAATAGTACAAGGGCGCATCATTTGATGTGCCTTTTTTGTTTGTCCAGGCCTGATTTGTGCGAGTTTATGCGAGTTGTGGGCTGACAATCGCACCGTTTTCTTGTCACAATACGCCTTTACGCGCGACGGGCAGGATTTTCCGTTAGCGTCAGGTAACCAGTCACCTACAGCGGAGTGTTGTTACACCATGATGGACAGCTTACGCACGGCTGCTAACAGTCTCGTGCTCAAGATTATTTTCGGTATCATTATCGTGTCGTTCATATTGACCGGCGTGAGCAGTTACCTTATCGGCGGTGGCGCGAACTATGCCGCAAAAGTGAATGGCCAGGAGATCAGCCGTGGTCAGTTCGAGAATGCTTTTGCCGGTGAACGTAACCGTATGCAGCAACAGCTGGGCGACCAATTCTCTGAACTCGCGGCAAACGAAGGGTATATGAAATCCCTGCGCCAACAGACCCTGAACCGTCTGATCGACGAAGCGCTGCTGGATCAATACGCGAAAAAACTGGGCCTGGGCATCAGCGATGAGCAGGTTAAAAAAGCCATCTTATCGACTCAGGCTTTCCAGTCTAACGGCAAATTCGACAATGCGCGTTACAACGGCATCATTAATCAGATGGGCATGACTGCCGATCAATACGCTCAGGCTCTGCGTAATCAACTGACAACCCAACAGCTCATCAATGCCGTCGTTGGCACTGATTTCATGCTCAAAGGTGAGACGGAAGAACTGGCAGCCCTGGTTGCACAGCAGCGCGTGGTACGTGAAGCGACCATTGATGTGAATGCTCTGGCAGCGAAGCAGCAGGTTAGCGACGCGGACATTAACGCCTATTACGAGCAGAACAAGAATAACTTCGTTGCTCCAGAACAGTTCCGTGTGAGCTACATCAAGCTGGATGCTGCCGCGCTGCAGGAAACAGCCTCTGACGCGGAAATTCAGTCTTATTACGATCAGCATCAGGATCAGTTCACTCAGCCGCAGCGTAACCGCTACAGCGTGATCCAGACCAAAACTGAGGCAGACGCCAAAGCCGTGCTGGATGAGCTGAATAAGGGCGCTGATTTCGCCTCCCTCGCGAAAGCAAAATCCACCGATATTATCTCTGCTAAAAACGGCGGTGATATGGGCTGGCTGGAAGAGAGCACCACGCCTGACGAACTGAAAAATGCCGGTCTGAAAGACAAAGGCCAGCTTTCGGGTGTCATTAAATCTTCCGTTGGTTTCCTGGTGGCGCGTCTGGATGACATCGAGGCCGCGAAAACCAAGCCGCTGGCTGACGTTCGCGATGATATCGCAGCGAAAGTGAAGCAGGAAAAAGCGCTGGATGCATACTACGCGCTGCAACAGAAAGTCAGTGATGCTGCCAGCAACGACAACGAATCTCTGGCTGGTGCTGAGCAGGCTGCAGGGGTGAAAGCGGTTGAGACCGGCTGGTTCGGTCGTAACAACCTGCCGGAAGAGCTGAATTTCAAACCGGTTGCTGATGCCATCTTCAACGGTGGTCTGGTTGGCGAGAATGGCACGCCGGGCAGCAACTCTGACATCATTACCGTCGACGGCGATCGTGCGTTTGTTCTTCGCGTCAGCGAGCACAAACCAGAAGCGATTAAACCGCTGGCAGAAGTGAAAGATCTGGTGATTGCTCAGGTTAAGCACAACAAAGCGGAACAGCAGGCAAAACTGGATGCTGAGAAGATTCTGGTTGACCTGAAAGCGGGTAAACAGGATGCGCTGAAAGCGGCAGGTCTGAGCTTCGGTGAGCCAAAAACGCTGAGCCGTACCGGTCAGGATCCTGTCAGTCAGGCAGCGTTCGGTCTGAGCCTGCCTGCGAAGGATAAACCAAGCTTCGGTACCACTACCGATATGCAGGGTAACGTCGTTCTGCTCGCGCTGGACGATGTGAAAGCAGGCACGATGCCTGAAGAGCAGAAGAAAGCGATGGTGCAGGGTATTACCCAGAACAATGCCCAGATTGCTTTCGAAGCGATGATGAGCAACCTGCGCACAGAAGCCAAAATCAAGCTCGGTGACGTGATGACTCAGCAGCAATAATTACGTATTTGCTCGCATATTTTCGTAACGCTCTGCAATAACTAAAGGCCGCTTTCGCGGCCTTTTCCATTTCTGCAATCTGCCATTTGTGCCGGGTTATAACGCTGGATATTGTGGCCTGGCTGTCAACAAACAAGGAGATAACAGCATGAAATGTGGAATCAAGGCTCTGTTCATTACTCTGGCGATTGCCACCACCGGGATGAGCGCAGGTGCGCTGGCGACGACACCCGCGGCAAAAACACCGGCGGTGCAAAGCAGGTCTGACGCAGCGGCACCCGCAGCTGGGCAGACGAAAGCCACGGATGCCGGAAAAAGCGCGGATGATGACGGTGCGCGAGTCAGTATCAATTCGGCATCGGCAGAGGATCTCGCCCGGGTGATGAATGGCGTAGGGCTAAAAAAAGCGCAGGCGATAGTCAGCTATCGCGAAGAGTACGGTCCTTTCAAAACGGTTGACGATCTTAAGCAAGTACCCGGTATGGGCGGAGCGCTGGTTGAGCGCAACCTCTCACACCTGACGTTGTAATCCCATAATTACTTGCACGGCGGCAAAATTTTGCCAGGATAAAGAGGTCATACCAGTCATGACCTCTTATCCTATAACAACAGTAAAGGCTATTGCGCTATGCAGACAAAAATCAAAGTACGCGGGTACCACATCGATGTTTACCAGCACGTCAACAACGCCCGTTATCTTGAGTTTCTTGAAGAAGCGCGCTGGGACGGTCTGGAAAGCAGCGAAAGCTTTCAGTGGATGACCGCGCACAACATCGCGTTCGTGGTCGTCAACATCAATATCAACTACCGTCGTCCTGCCGTGCTGGGAGATGTGCTGACCATCACCAGCCAGCTTCAACAGTTAAACGGCAAGAGCGGCGTGTTAACCCAGGCGGTGACGCTGGATCCTGAAGGCCAGGCCGTTGCCGACGCGCTGATCACCTTTGTCTGTATCGATCTGAAAACCCAGAAAGCGTTGCCGCTGGAAGGGGAGTTGCGGGAAAAACTGCAGTTGATGATCGTCTAAGCGCGTTGTGTTCATGACCCGTGCTGTCGATATTCTGTTCGCCAGCACGGTCAAAGAGGCTTATTTGAGCCCGGTTTTTTTCTTCATCGCCGACATCACGCCCGCTTTATCGGCCAGATAGTGATTCAGTCCGTTTGCGCGCAGATTACAGGCCGCACACTGACCACAACCATCACCTTTAATGCCGTTGTAGCAGGTAAGGGTTTCGCTGCGAACCATGTCCAGTTTGCCCCAGTAGTCTGCCAGTGCCCAGGTTTCCGCTTTATCAAGCCACATCAGTGGCGTTTCAAAGCGCGTCTCTTTTGCCATCCCCAGATTCACGGCGTGGTTGAGAGCCTTCACGAACTCGTCACGGCAGTCAGGGTACCCGGAGAAGTCGGTTTCACACACGCCCGTGATCACCGCTTCGGCTTTCACCTGGTAGGCGTAGATCGCCGTCAGCGTCAGGAAGAGAATGTTGCGGCCTGGCACAAAGGTGTTCGGAATGCCGCTGGCATCAGGTTCATAGTCAGGAACGGGAATACTGTCGCGGGTGAGGCTACTGACGGCCAGTTCATTTAACAGCGTAACGTCCAGCACCTTATGCGCGCGCGCGCCCAGTTTCAGCGCCAGTTCACGGGCGACGTCGATTTCAGCGCGATGTCGCTGACCATAATCGAAAGTGACACAGTGAACCTCATCGTACTGATGAAGCGCCTGAACCAGGCAGGTAGTGGAATCTTGTCCTCCGCTGAACACGACGACGGCACGTTTCATAAATCATCTCGACAGTTACGGTAAAAACATCATGTTACCGTCTGACTACGGCGACGACCAGCTTCTTCACGATTTGGGGGCCGGGAGCCAGGCTTCGGTGAAATCGAACCAGCCGCGGGTGTTAAGCCGTATGCCATTGACTCCCGGGGGCGCGCTGATTTGGTACTGGTAGTTAAACAACGGCGTCAGCACCGCGCTCTCCATGAGTTGGGTGAAAATAGCTTTCAGCCCGCGATGCCGGGCATGCTCGTCAGCCTGAGTCTGAACGGCATCCAGTGTCGCCTGCAGATGGGCATATTGCGGCGCGCTCAGCAGGTGCGGCCATAGCGCATCGCAGCGAAGCCACTGCTCAAGGGTGTATTCCGGTGCTTCGCCAATCAGCCTGTCTCCCATCATGAGGTCCGCGTCGGCAAGATGCTGACATCCGTCCCACGTTTTGGCATCGTGAAAGATGACCGTTAACGCGCAGCCCTGGCGGGAAAGATACGCTTTTAGCTGACTCGCCATGGTATGTAACTCGACGGGCAGATGGTAAATCAGGGTCAGCGTCTCAGGCAAAGGGACATCCGTGAGATCCGGCCACTCAGGAATACGCCAGCCCGGCAGCAACTCCTGCGTTGGGGTGATAAGCCCCTCATCCAGAGGAAGAGTATGCAGAAGCGTTGAGAGGTGAATGATGTTGATAAGGCGTCTTGCCTGCATTTCGCTAAGACGCGGGCTGCGCTTCAGCGTGAGGTAGCAAAACCCCAGGCTGATGCTGTTACTCACCAGCCGCAAACGGGTCAGTTCGTCAGGCTCTCCGATGGCGATTTGTACCGGATGCCGGCAGCTGGTTCCAAGCCCCTGATCAAATAGCTGAGGGGTGATCCAGAACTCGATGGCCTTCAGTAGCGGGTGGCTAAGGTGATACTGCTCATGGCTTTCCAGACGAACCAGGTCCGGCTTATACGCGGTGAGCCTGAAAGGTCCGCTGCCTGTCATCGGTTGTGCCGGGTGCGCCACACGGCTGCAATAGGTTGCCAGTCGATGCGCCAGCCAGTAGTCGGGCTTGTGTAAAATAAACGTCAGACACTGCGGATGGGTAACTTCAATGCGCAGCACGCTCTGAAAAAGCCTGTGCATGGCCGGGAGCGTCAACATCGCATTCAGACTCTCCTGTAACTGGGCCGTTTCGACTTTATCACCGTTATGCCAGTGAAGCGTGGAGCGAATATAAAAATGCCAGCGCAGCCCGTCCTCCGACACGTCCCAGTGATGGGCAAGATCGCCCGTCGGTTCGCTGCTGTTACCGTGAAAACGCGTCAGCCCGGAAAAAACCTGTCCTGCCAGATGCTGTTCCGCCCGACCGGGCAAAAAGCCGGGATGCAGTGGATCCAGCGAGCGGTAATAGGGAATGCGCAGCGTCGGCGTATCGTTTTGCCACTGGCCGCCTAAAAACGGATGAAGCAGTGACCGCAGCTCCTCCGGTGCCAGCTGGGCCAGCTCAAGCGCGTTATGCTGCTGCCCACGCTTCAGTGCCTCTTCCATCATCGCATTGCGCAGTGACTCCGGGGTGACGTGGAAAGTCAGCTCCCCACGCTTACCGCGGCCAGACTGCGCTCGCCAGCTAAGCCAGCCCGCCTCCTGCGCCTGACGGAGTAATGTACGGACATGTCGTTCGCTGCAAAAGCAGCGGGCGGCCAGCTCGCTGATGGTGGCCTGCTGCGTCGCGCCAGCGGAAGGCTGCCACAAACGGTGGTACTGGTTGAGTCGGTTAAGCTGGCGCATGAGAAACCCTGAACAATAATTATCATCTATTCACTATTACTTCCGTATATCTCACGCAATACTGATGCACAAGTTAACCGCATCACATTTCAGGAGTAATCATGGCTCGTCTCGCTGCGTTTGATATGGACGGTACGTTGTTAATGCCGGATCACCGTCTGGGTGAGAAAACCCTGAGTACTCTTAAGCGCCTGCACGAACGTGATGTCACCCTGACGTTTGCCACCGGCCGTCATGTGCTGGAGATGCGCCATTTGCTGGGGGCATTTTCCCTGGATGCTTTTCTTATTACCGGCAACGGGACGCGCATTCACTCTGTCGAAGGCGATGTTCTCCACCGTCAGGATCTCAACCCGGAAGTGGCAGATATCGTCCTGCACAGCACCTGGGACACCCGGGCCAGCGTTCATGTCTTTAACGATAACGGCTGGTTTACCGGGCATGACATTCCGGCATTGCTGCACGCCCATGTCTACAGTGGTTTCCGCTATCAGCTTATCGATCTGCGCCGTATTCCGGCTCACGCGGTGACGAAGATCTGTTTCTGCGGCGATCATGACGATCTTTGTCGCTTACGCATTCAGCTGAATGACGCGTTAGGCGACCGGGCGCACCTGACCTTTTCAGCGGTGGACTGTCTCGAGGTTTTGCCGGTTGGGTGTAATAAAGGATCGGCGCTGGCGGTACTGAGCGATCACCTGGGCTTAACGATGCAGGAATGTATGGCGTTTGGCGACGCCATGAACGACCGCGAAATGCTGGGCAGCGTTGGTCGCGGTCTGATCATGGGAAATGCGATGCCGCAGTTGAAGGCAGAGCTTCCCCATCTACCGGTTATCGGACACTGCGGTAACGAAGCAGTGTCTCATTTTTTGACGCATTGGCTGGACAACAACAACCTCCCATATTCCCCCGAATAGTGAGACCCTTCCAGCAAGCCAGACCCCGGTCTGGCTTTTTTTTATTTCACCAGCTGCGTAATCTGCGCTTTCCATGGCTCAATATCGCCGATGTTTGCCTGAACCCACTGCGCATTGTAATAGGTCTCAAGATAGCGCTCGCCGCTGTCGCAGAGCAGGGTGACGATAGAGCCGGTGCGCCCCTCTTCACGCATGCGAGCCGCAAGCTGCAGGGCTCCCCACATGTTGGTGCCGGTAGATGCACCGACTTTACGGCCAATCTGTGTCTCCAGCCAGTGCGCCGTTGCCACGCTGGCGGCATCCGGCACGCGGAGCATCTCATCCACCACGTCCGGAATGAATGAAGGCTCCACGCGCGGGCGGCCAATACCTTCAATCTTACTGCCCACCGGGCTGCGCAGATCCGCATTGCGGCTTTGCCAGTAGTCCAGGAACACCGAGTTCTGCGGATCCACCACCATCAGCTGCGTATCGTAGCCCTGACAGCGGATGTAACGCCCCAGGGTGGCTGAGGTGCCGCCAGTACCGGCGCTCATCACGATGTACGACGGAACAGGGTGAGGTTCGTGGGTCATCTGGCGGAAAATACTGTCGGCGATGTTGTTATTGCCGCGCCAGTCTGTAGCTCGCTCGGCAAAGGTGAACTGGTCCATATAGTGGCCATTCAGCTCACGGGCCAGCATTTCAGACGCGGCGTAAATTTCGCAGGCGCTTTCCACAAAGTGGCAGCGTCCACCGAAAAATTCGATCTGCTCAATTTTTCGTTTCGCGGTGCAGGAGGGCATCACGGCGATAAACGGCAGGCCCAGCAGGCGGGCAAAGTAGGCTTCGGATACGGCGGTTGAACCGGAGGAGGATTCAATAATCGTGGTTCCCTCCTTAATCCAGCCGTTACACAAACCGTATAAAAAGAGCGAACGCGCCAGGCGATGCTTCAGGCTACCGGTGGGATGGGTGCTTTCATCTTTCAGGTACAGCTGGATGCCAGCAAAACCCGGCAGAGCCAGGCGAATGAGATGGGTGTCCGCCGATCGCTGATAGTCGGCATTGATTTCGCTGATGGCATGTTTAACCCAGGCGCTATTCATCGTATTTATCCGTTTGTCATTTTGTGCCCAGCATAGCGAAAAGCACAGAAAAAATTGTTGCTATATGGCCTTTAAAATAGAATGAAAGGAGAAAATTTTTCTCTGTGAGGTGGGTATGCTAGATAAAATAGACCGTAAGCTGCTTTCTTTACTGCAAAGTGACTGTACCCTCTCTTTGCAGGCACTGGCAGATGCCGTTAATCTGACCACCACGCCGTGCTGGAAGCGCCTCAAGAAGCTTGAAGATGACGGCATCCTTCTGGGGCGAGTCGCACTTTTAGATCCCGAAAAACTGGGGCTTGGGTTGACGGCATTTGTCCTGATAAAAACCCAACATCACAGCAGCGAGTGGTACAGCCGCTTCGTAACACAGGTCTCCGAGATGCCGGAGGTGCTCGGTTTCTGGCGCATGGCGGGAGAGTATGACTATCTGATGCGCGTCCAGGTGGCAGACATGAAGCGTTATGATGATTTTTACAAGCGGCTGGTGAACAGCGTACCGGGCTTGTCGGACGTCACCTCGAGCTTCGCCATGGAACAGATTAAATACACCACAGCACTACCCATTGATTAATTGAATAACTTCCCGGCGTAGCCGGATCCATACCTTCAGGAACAAACCGCGTGCGATTATTTGCCCAATTAAGCTGGTACTTTCGTCGGGAGTGGCAACGCTACCTCGGCGCTGTGGCCCTGCTTATTATCATTGCCATCCTGCAGTTAATTCCACCGAAAGTGGTGGGATACGTGGTGGATGGCGTTACAGAACAGCATTACACCACCGCACGGGTGTTGATGTGGGTCGGCACGCTGGTGCTGACGGCCATCATTGTCTATCTGCTGCGCTACGTCTGGCGGGTACTGCTGTTTGGGGCGTCCTATCAGCTGGCCGTCGAACTGCGTGAAGATTTTTATCGTCAGCTGAGCCGCCAGCATCCCGAGTTCTACCTGCGTCATCGCACCGGGGATCTTATCGCTCGCGCCACCAATGACGTTGACCGCGTCGTGTTTGCCGCCGGGGAAGGGGTGTTAACGCTGGTGGACTCTCTGGTGATGGGCTGTGCGGTTCTGATTGTGATGTCCACCCAGATAAGCTGGCAGCTCACGCTGCTGGCGTTGCTGCCTATGCCGCTGATGGCGCTGGCGATCAACCGCTATGGCGAACAGCTTCATGAGCGCTTCAAGCTGGCGCAGGCGGCGTTTTCCTCGCTGAATGACCGTACGCAGGAGAGCATGACCAGCATCCGCATGATCAAAGCGTTTGGCCTGGAAGATCGACAATCCGCGCTGTTTGCAGCCGATGCCGCCGACACGGGGGCGAAGAACATGCGCGTTGCGCGTATCGATGCGCGGTTTGACCCGACAATCTATGTCGCGATTGGCATGGCAAACCTGCTGGCCATTGGTGGCGGGAGCTGGATGGTGGTGCAGGGCTCGCTAACCCTCGGGCAATTGACCAGCTTTGCCATGTACCTGGGGCTGATGATATGGCCGATGCTGGCACTGGCCTGGATGTTTAACATCGTAGAGCGCGGCAGCGCCGCCTACAGCCGCATTCGCGCGATGCTTGCCGAAGCGCCAGTGGTGAATGACGGTAGCGAATCGGTACCGGAAGGGCGCGGCGTGATGAATGTCGACGTCCGTAAGTTTGTGTATCCGCAAACGGAACATACGGTACTGGAGAACGTCAGCTTTACGCTCAAACCGGGTCAGATGCTCGGTATCTGCGGTCCGACAGGCGCCGGGAAAAGTACCGTACTCTCCCTGATTCAACGTCACTTTGACGTCACGCAGGGCGATATTCGCTTCCATGATATTCCGTTGACGAACCTGCTGCTCGATGACTGGCGCGGTCGTCTGGCGGTGGTCAGCCAGACGCCGTTTCTCTTTTCTGACACCGTGGCGAATAACATTGCCCTCGGACGCCCGGCGGCGACTCAGGAAGAGATTGAGCACGTCGCGCGCCTGGCCAGCGTCCATGACGATATTCTGCGTCTGCCACAGGGCTATGAAACGGAAGTGGGTGAGCGTGGCGTTATGCTTTCCGGCGGGCAAAAACAGCGTCTCTCGATTGCCCGCGCGCTGCTGCTGAATGCCGAAATCCTGATCCTTGATGATGCGCTCTCCGCCGTCGATGGCCGCACCGAGCACCAGATCCTGCATAACCTGCGACAGTGGGGGGATGGAAGGACGGTGATCATCAGTGCACACCGGTTGTCGGCGCTGACGGAAGCAAATGAAATTCTGGTATTACAGCACGGGCACATTGCCCAGCGCGGACAGCATGAACAGCTTGCGGAGCAACCGGGCTGGTATCGCGATATGTATCGTTATCAGCAGCTTGAAGCGGCGCTGGACGACGCCCCGGAACAGGATGAGGAGAACGCTAATGCGTAAGACCGTGACGCAGTGGCCGACGCTAAAACGCCTGCTGGCCTATGGTTCTCCGTGGCGAAAACCGCTTTCGCTTGCCGTGCTGTTGCTGTGGATTGCCGCGATTGCAGAAGTGAGCGGTCCGCTGCTCATCAGCTACTTTATCGACAATATGGTGGCGAAAAGCTATTTGCCGCTGGGGCTTGTCGCGGGGTTAGGTGTGGCCTACGTTGGGCTACAGCTGACAGCGGCGTCACTGCATTACGCCCAGTCTCTGCTCTTTAACCGGGCGGCCGTGGGCGTGGTGCAGAAGTTACGTACGGATGTGATGGATGCGGCGCTGCGCCAGCCGTTGAGCGAGTTTGATACCCAGCCGGTTGGGCAGGTGATATCCCGGGTGACCAACGATACCGAGGTGATCCGCGATCTGTATGTCACCGTCGTGGCAACCGTGCTGCGCAGCGCGGCGCTGATTGGCGCCATGCTGGTGGCGATGTTCAGCCTCAACTGGCGTATGGCTTTGGTGGCGATCACCATCTTCCCGGCCGTATTGATTGTAATGGTCATCTATCAACGCTACAGCACGCCGATTGTGCGTCGGGTGCGCGCCTATCTGGCCGATATCAACGATGGCTTCAACGAAGTGATCAACGGCATGAGCGTCATTCAGCAGTTCCGCCAGCAGGCTCGCTTTGGTGAACGCATGGGGGAAGCCAGCCGGTCGCACTATATGGCGCGTATGCAAACGCTGCGACTGGACGGTTTCCTGCTACGTCCGCTGCTGAGCCTCTTCTCGGCGCTGGTTCTCTGTGGCCTGCTGATGCTTTTCGGGATGAGCGCGAATGGAACAATTGAAGTTGGGGTTCTGTACGCTTTTATCAGCTATCTGGGACGCCTTAATGAACCGTTGATAGAACTCACCACCCAGCAGTCTATGTTGCAACAGGCCGTGGTGGCGGGGGAGCGCGTGTTCGAACTGATGGACCGGCCACGTCAGACCTACGGTGATGATGAGCGTCCTTTGCAAAGCGGAGAGATTACGTTTGATAAGGTCTCGTTTGCTTATCGTGAAGACCGTCTGGTGTTGCAGGACATCTCTCTTGATGTGCCGTCGCGCGGCTTTGTGGCGCTGGTGGGGCATACCGGCAGCGGCAAAAGTACCCTCGCCAGCCTGTTGATGGGCTATTACCCGGTCAGTCAGGGTGAAATCCGCATTGATGGTCGTCCGCTCGCATCACTGAGCCACAATGTGTTGCGCAAAGGCGTTGCAATGGTGCAGCAAGACCCGGTAGTCATGGCCGATACCTTTTACGCCAACGTCACTCTCGGTCGGGACTATACCCAGCAACAGGTGTGGGATGTGCTGGAAACCGTGCAGCTGGCAGAGCTGGCGCGCGGCTTTAGCGATGGGATCAATACCCGGCTCGGTGAGCAGGGGAATAACCTCTCGGTAGGACAAAAGCAGCTTCTGGCCCTGGCGCGGGTGCTGATTGAAACGCCGCAGGTGCTGATACTCGACGAAGCAACCGCCAGCATTGACTCTGGTACTGAGCAGGCTATCCAGCTGGCGCTGGCCGCGGTGCGTGACCACACGACGCTGGTGGTTATCGCACACCGTCTTTCAACGATTGTCGACGCAGACACCATCCTGGTGCTGCATCGCGGTCAGGCCGTCGAACGCGGTACGCATCGGGAGCTGCTCGAAGCAAAAGGGCGCTACTGGCAGATGTATCAGCTGCAGCTGGCCGGTGAAGAGCTGGCCGCCAGCGTGCGTGAGGACGAGTCCCTCAGCGCCTGATGCACCAAAACAAGGCAGCGCGCTAACAGTCATTACTGTTGGTGCAAAACTGAAACGCACCGTGCACCGTCATGGTGCGTTTTTTTCACCGGTTCGTTAAACATGCTCGTGTAATGCTCATTGCAGCGCGTTTCCCTCAGGTTTTCATTTCTGGCACACCCCTTGCAATGTCTTCTGCGTATTAGCGGCGGCCATTACCGAATTCTGACTGGAGGGGATCTATGAAGCTGGTTACGGTTGTAATCAAACCATTCAAACTCGAAGACGTGCGTGAAGCATTGTCTTCCATGGGTATTCAGGGACTGACTGTCACCGAAGTGAAAGGCTTTGGTCGTCAGAAGGGTCATGCCGAGCTTTACCGCGGGGCAGAATACAGCGTTAACTTCCTGCCAAAAGTAAAAATTGATGTCGCGATTGCTGATGACCAGCTTGATGAAGTTATTGATGTCATTAGCAAAGCGGCCTACACCGGCAAAATTGGCGACGGCAAAATTTTCGTTGCCGAATTGCAGCGCGTCATTCGCATCCGTACCGGCGAATCTGACGAAGCGGCACTGTAAGTAACTCCTGGCACACAGTGATAGGGATCGAGAAAATGAAGATAGCAACAATCAAAACGGGTCTGGGTTCGCTGGCACTGCTGCCGGGCCTGGCACTGGCTGCCCCTGCGGTGGCAGACAAAGCCGATAACGCCTTTATGATGATCAGCACCGCGCTGGTGCTGTTCATGTCCATTCCGGGCATTGCGCTGTTCTACGGCGGCCTGATCCGTGGCAAAAACGTTCTCTCCATGCTGACGCAGGTTGCCGTCACGTTCGCGCTGGTTTGCGTGTTGTGGGTGGTCTACGGTTACTCTCTGGCCTTCGGCACGGGCAATGCGTTCTTCGGAAACTTTGACTGGGTCATGCTGAAAAACATCGAACTGACCGCGCTGATGGGCAGTTTCTATCAATATATTCACGTTGCCTTCCAGGGCTCGTTCGCCTGTATCACCGTTGGGCTGATCGTCGGTGCGCTGGCTGAGCGTATTCGCTTCTCCGCCGTACTGATCTTCGTGGTGGTCTGGCTGACGCTCTCCTATGTGCCGATTGCGCACATGGTCTGGGGTGGCGGTCTGCTGGCGAGTCATGGCGCGCTGGACTTCGCAGGCGGTACTGTTGTACACATCAACGCCGCGGTGGCGGGCCTGGTAGGGGCATACCTGATTGGCAAACGCGTGGGCTTTGGTAAAGAGGCGTTCAAACCGCACAACCTGCCGATGGTCTTTACCGGTACAGCGATCCTTTACTTTGGCTGGTTCGGCTTCAACGCCGGTTCAGCAAGCGCAGCAAACGAAATCGCCGCGCTGGCCTTCGTGAACACGGTTGTGGCAACGGCGGGTGCGATCCTCTCATGGGTGTTTGGTGAGTGGGCGGTACGCGGTAAGCCTTCACTGTTGGGTGCCTGTTCAGGTGCAATTGCCGGTCTGGTTGGTATCACGCCAGCTTGTGGCTACGTCGGTGTTGGCGGCGCGCTGCTTGTCGGGCTGGTCGCCGGTCTGGCGGGTCTGTGGGGTGTGACGGCGCTGAAACGTGTTCTGCGCGTCGATGACCCGTGCGATGTCTTCGGTGTACACGGCGTCTGCGGCATCGTCGGTTGTATCATGACCGGTATCTTCGCGGCGAAATCGCTGGGTGGCGTGGGGTACGCAGAAGGCGTCACCATGGTTCACCAGGTGCTGGTGCAGCTGGAAAGTATTGCCATCACCGTCGTGTGGTCTGCCGTTGTGGCCTTCATCGGCTATAAGCTGGCGGATATGACCGTCGGTCTGCGTGTTCCGGAAGAGCAGGAACGCGAAGGTCTGGACGTCAACAGCCACGGCGAGAATGCGTACAACGCCTGATAAGCAAAACGGCAACCCAGGGTTGCCGTTTTCGTTTTGTTCCCTCTCCCGTCGGGAGAGGGCCGCAGTACAACATCACCCGCGGTTACGCATTACCCCTTCCTGCACCGTCGACGCGACCAGCACGCCATCCTGAGTGTAAAACTCACCGCGCACAAAGCCGCGCGCGCTTGACGCCGAGGTACTCTCCACGCTGTAGAGCAGCCACTCGTTCATGTCGAACGGACGATGGAACCACATGGAGTGATCGATGGTGGCCACCTGCATCCCTTTTTCAAGGAAGCCCACGCCGTGCGGCTGCAGCGCCACCGGCAGGAAGTTGAAATCTGAGGCATAACCCAGCAGATACTGATGAACGCGGAAATCCGCGGGCACGGTGCCGTTAGCGCGGATCCAGACCTGGCGCTTCGGCTCGGCCGTGTGGCCTTTCATCGGGTTATGGAATTCGACAGGGCGGATCTCAAGCGGTTTATCGCAGAGAAACTTCTCCTTTACCTGCGGTGGAAGCAGATGCGCCAGCGCACGGGCGATATCGGTCTCGGATTTGAGATCGTCTGGCGACGGCGCGGGTGGCATCGTTTTCTGATGCTCATAGCCCGGTTCCGGGGCCTGGAACGAGGCAGTCATATAAAAGATAGGCTTGCCATTCTGAACCGCCGCCACACGACGCGCGCTAAAGCTGTTGCCATCCCGCAATACCTCAACGTCATACACGATGGGTTTCGCGCTATCACCAGGGCGTAAGAAGTAGCTGTGAAATGAGTGCACCAGACGGTCTGCAGGGACGGTCTCCTTTGCTGCGTAGAGCGCTTGTCCTACGACTTGCCCGCCGAAGACCTGGCGTAAGCCGAGATCTTCGCTCTGTCCGCGAAAGAGTCCTTCCTCAATTTTTTCCAGATTCAGTAATGTCAGCAGATTGTTCAGTGCCTGACTCATAGTTGTCCTCAATAAACGCCGTAGCGAAAGATAGGCAGAGTATAACGCAGAAATGAAAGTGGTCCGATGGGTAGAATAATCTGAATATCTGGACGATTTTAGGCATAAATCAGTGATCTGTGCCAAACTTACCTGTGTTATGTGATTGAAACGACATCGGATGGGATCGATCCCGCTGGTGCATTGATGATAAGGAGACTTCAATGAAACTCGTGCCCATGCTAAGTGGTGTAGCAATTGCGGTGGCGTTGTCCGCCTGTGCAGGAAAGAGCGCCCAGGTGCCGGTGCCAGCAGCAGATCCAAACGGGATTAATACACTCTCACAGCAGTCCATTCAGCAGCCTAACGTTTCCGGGACTATCTGGATTAAACAGAAAGTCGCGTTACCGCCAGATGCGGTATTAACGGTAACCCTGTCTGATGCTTCCCTGGCAGACGCGCCGTCTAAAGTATTGGCCCAGCGTGCCGTGCGTACGGAAGGTAAGCAGGCACCGTTTAGCTTCGTGTTGCCGTATAACCCATCAGACGTGCAGCCTAATGCCCGTATCCTCCTGAGCGCAGCAGTAACGATCAACGATAAACTGGTGTTTATCACCGATACGGTGCAGGAAGCGATTAACCACGGCGGGACAAAAGTTGACCTGAACCTGGTTCCGGTACAGCAAACCGAAGTGCCGGTTGCGCCACAGACTAACCAACCGTCTCTGCCAACCCCTCCGACCCAGATGTAACGCTTTAAACCCTCTCCTTCGGGAGAGGGTTTAATACACCCAGCGGTACTTTTGCAAATCAATCTGTCCTGACCCCGACACCTGCACCCCTTCTGACAGTAACGCCTGACGCTGGCGCTGCAGATCCGGCCCGGTCAACGAGATCGCCCCATGACGATTTACCACCCGATGCCAGGGCAGGGTGCTTCCTTCCGGCAACCTTTTCAGTACGCCACCGACCTGCCGCGCCGCACGCGGGGAACCGGCCAGACGCGCTACGTCGCCATAGGTGGTGACATAACCTTCCGGCACAGAGGCCACAATTTGCCATACGCGTTGTGGAAAGGAGTCATGTTCGTCCATACGTCTACCTGTGGGGAATGTCTGGACAGTCATGTTAAACGAAGATAAACCCAATTGCTGCGCCAGTTTGCGCAAGAAACCAGCATCCAGTTGCGGGTCGCTTGCAATTGGCGGTAAGCACAGGGATAATGCGCCAGCGCGTTGGTTATCAACGCTCTCAATGGGGGCTCTGTTGGTTCTCCCGCAACGCTACTCTGTTCACCAGGTCAGGTCCGGAAGGAAGCAGCCAGGGCAGACGACGTGTGTGCCGGGATGTAGCTGGCAGGGCCCCCACCCATTTCTGCTCTCATCAACACTCTCCCTGTTTCTCTTCGCTTCGAATAGCCTTTAATCCACAACGTTATTAGGACTTTACTGACTGTATGTAATATATATTTCATTGCATTGAAATATTACTGTCATAAACCTGTAATAATAGACTGTCATTTTAATATCGGATGTCTTTTTTCTGTCATAACTTAAAAATATATATCTGGATAACATTGGTAAGTTCGTGTATTAAATAAAGTACTTATTCCGAAGGGAAGTGACAAACATGGCTACTGCGGTGTTAAACGTTAAGATTGATCAAGCGCTAAAAGAAAGACTTCGCCACTATGCTGAAGTTAATAACGAGAATTTAAGCGTGACGACAGAGAAACTGCTGCTGCTGGCATTCGAAGCGGTAGAAGAGGCGGGAGTATCGGAAGAGGATATTGATAACCAGCATACGGAAGAAGAGAGTGTTTCTCCATTTACTCCTAAAGAAATCAAGGCTCTACGTAAAATTCTTAAGAAGAGAAAATGAAACAACAACTGTCAACTGCCAGTGACTACAACGAGGCCTGCGATCTGTTGCGTTCAGGCTACGTGAAGCATGTACGTCTTGGCTGGAATGTAGGAAGTGATGAGTTCTTTCGTATTGCGTCTGACTGGTGTGATACCGGCGCAAAAATAAAGAAAGACGGTGAAAATTTCGTTATTTCACTGAAAGGTTTTCCTATTCCTCCTCAGCACTAAATCCTGAATGGTGAAAACTGCTGACTGTATCTGTGACAGTCAGCAGTTTTTATTTTATGATCCACTTCAAATTTTTTATATCAAACCAGACTTCTTTTTATTGATGGCACGTTTTTATTCAGGGCGAGCCACAAGGGTTTAATTCTCAGTAATGCCTGTTCAAGCTCAGCCGGATCGAGTGAAAAGGGCATACGTAAATACCGATCAAACGCACCCGATAAACCAAACCGCGTGCCGGTCCCCAGGTTGATTCCCAGTATCTCTGCGCGTGCAGCAAGTTGTGTTGCCAGCATCCCCGGCAGTTCAATCCAGTAGGAAAGCCCGCCTTCCGCTTCATGGAATGTCCATTCAGGGAAGTGCTCGCGCAACAGCGCGCCGCATTGATCTCGCCGTTCTGCCAGCATCTTCCGGCGAGCGGGCAAAAACGTTTCGCTGTTATTGATAAGCCACAGCGTCGCCAGCTGTTCGAGCATGGGCGATCCTAAATCCAGGGTATCCCGCGTCTGGGCAAGCGTAGCGATGGTGCGCGAGGAGGCACGGATCCAGCCAAGACGAAGGCCGCCCCAGAAACTTTTTCCGGCAGAGCCTAACGTTATCACGGTGGCCTGCGGGTTGAATGACGCCAGCGGCGGCGGGGGGGGCGAGTCAAACCACAGATCCACCATCGTTTCATCTACTACCAGCGTCGTGCGGGTTTGCGCGGCAATCTCGGTGATTGCCTGACGGGTGGGAATATCCATGCATCGCCCGGTAGGGTTATGAAAATCGGGCATCAGGTATGCCAGGCGCGGCGCTGTCTGGGCAAGCGTTGCGGCAAACCCATGGGTATCCCAGCCCGTTTCCGGCAGCGACACACCCACTGGACGGCACTGCGCTCCCTGAATGGCGGCGATCGCCAGCGGGTAAGTGGGATGATCGACCACGACGCGATCCCCCGGACCGGTCATCATCCGCAGGACCAGCGCAAAACCGCTGACCGCGCCATTGACCACCATCACCTCGTCTGTCCGGGTCGGAAGCCCCCGCGCGGTATAGCGTGCGGCGATGGCTTCCCGCAGCGCCGGCAACCCAAGCTGATCGTAACCCGTAAGCGAGAGATGTTGCGTAATGGCCGTGAGCGCATGGGTATAGGCCTGGTGGATCTCAGGCCCGGCATTGAGCGCCGCGGTGGAGAGATCCAGCGCGGCACTGGCTGCTGAAAGGGTTGGCACGGCGCGTGTGTCGGGCAGGATCACGCGTGAACCGCTGCCGTGACGGCTTTCAAGATAACCTTCCTCACGCAGATGGGCGAGTGCGCTGCTGATGGTGGTCCGGCTCACATCCAGCGCAGTGGCCAGCTCCCGCTCGCCGGGTAGACGGGTGTTAAGCGCCAGTCGGCCATCAAGAATTAACAGGCGTAACGCATCCGCCAGCTGACGCCAGAGCGGGGTCCGGGACGAGGTTTGTTGCCAGTGGCCTAACAGGCGTACCAATGACTGGCTTCCGAAGCGGCGAGATGACATGTGCAGTCCACTATTTGAAAACTGGACATTAATCATAATGCCATTTTCGCTCAAGATGAAAGCCTGGTTCACTGGAGAAGATAAAAAATGGTACGTCGTCTGCTACAACTGTATGTCGGTTTAGGGCTGTATGGGCTTTCAACCACGATGTTTATTCGTTCGGATCTGGGGCTCGACCCGTGGGATGTCTTCCACCTGGGCGTGGCAATCCAGCTGGGGTTGAGCATTGGGATGGTGATTATTTTAACCGGTGCGGCGGTACTGCTGCTGTGGATCCCGCTGCGTCAGATGCCTGGTCTGGGAACCCTCAGTAACGTGATTATTATTGGCCTTGCGGCAGATGCCTCCATGGCCCTGATCCCCGAGGTGACCTCGCTGCCCCTGCGTGTCGCGCTGCTGGTGGCCGGAATTGTCGTGAACGCGATAGCCACCGGTATGTATATCGGTGCCGGTTTCGGGGCGGGCCCGCGCGACGGTCTCATGACCGGGATCCATGCCCGTATGGGATGGTCCATCCGCAGCGTGCGTACCTCGATTGAAGTGTCCGTGCTGCTGATTGGGTGCATGCTGGGCGGAACGTTCGGGATAGGCACCGTCGCGTATGCTCTGACCATTGGCCCGCTTATCCAGATCTGCTTGCCTCTGTTCCGTTATAAGCCTCGCGTTGAGAAGGCCCCCCAGCCGGAGCGGGTTGTTTAATTCTGCGAAGCGCTCACATGTTTTCATGGCGACGCTGTGTCAAAATAGTGGCCTTCGAATGACGCGATGCCAGAATGCATGAAAGCAATCACTCTTTATGATGTTGCCCTCCTTGCGGGGGTTTCTTATCAGACCGTTTCCCGTGTGATTAACGACGCGGAGCATGTCTCTGCCCGCACGCGGGAAAAGGTGCAGCAGGCGATGGCGGAACTGCACTACGTCCCCAATCTCAGGGCACAACAGCTGGCGGGTAAACGTACCCGTACGCTTGGTCTTATTACTACCGATCTGGCGCTGCACGCCCCTTCGCAAATTGTTTCGGCGGTAAAATCCCGGGCGGTTGAGCAGGGGGCGAGCGTGCTTATCTCAATGGTGGAACATCCACAGCAGTGCCAGTCTGCCCTTCAGGCGTTGCTGGCGCAGCGTGTGGAAGCTCTGCTGGTGAATGTGCCGCTGGAGGATCCTCATGCTGAAGCGCTAAAAGCCCTCGCATCGCCCATTCCGGTGCTGTTTCTGGATGTCTCGCCCTCGGCTCAGGTAAACAGTCTTGTGTTTAATGCAGAGCAGGGTGCTCGTCTCGGGATTGAGCATCTGCTTTCGCTGGGGCATGAGCGTATAGCGCTGCTGAGCGGACCGGAGAGCTCTGTCTCTGCCCGGGCACGTCTCGCAGGCTGGAACGCCACGCTGGCACAGGCCGGGCTTGAGGCTGTCGCGGTGGCGCACGGCGACTGGAGTGCGGCAAGCGGCTATGAGAAAGGACATTTGCTGTTATCTGCCGCGCAACTCCCGGATGCGATAGTGGTCGCGAACGACCAAATGGCGCTGGGGGTGATGCGCGCCTGTGCGGAAAAAGGGACCGCGATCCCGGGCCAGATGTCGGTTGTCGGGTTCGACGATACGGCAGACAGCGCCTGGTTTTCTCCCCCACTGACCACCATTCGCCAGGCTTTTCGCGAGGCCGGCGAGCGAAGCGTGGAGTGGCTGCTGGCGCCAGTTGAGGGTGACGGATGCTGGCAGGTTCAGCTTCCGGTGACGCTGGTGACCCGCCATTCTACCGCTCGCCACGATCCGCAGCAGATCGAACGCGAGGATCTGGCTCAGCAGCTCAGGAGCCTGGCGCTAGCGGCTGAGAAACTTGCTCGCCGGTAAGACTTTTGTGATCTGACTCGCTACCCCGCGATCCGATGCTTTACCGCACCCGGTAGCCAGGGCATGTTAGCTAAAATTGTGAGCGCTTCGCAAAGAGGTTAATATGTCCAACACTCCATCGCTGACCCTCAGCGCACTTCTGGCTCGTCGGGACTGGGAAAATCCCGGAGTCACCCAGTGGAACCGCCTGGCAGCACATGCTCCCTTGCACAGCTGGCGTGACGAACACTCCGCCAGAGAAGACGGGGGCACCGTCAGCCGACGCCTCCTTAACGGGGAGTGGCGTTTTAGCTTCTTTCCTGCACCAGAGCATGTTCCTTCGGTATGGGTCAGTGAAGATTGCGCCGATGCCGTGCTGATGCCCGTGCCCTCTAACTGGCAGATGCAGGGGGTCGACACGCCCATCTACACCAACGTGACCTATCCGATCCCCGTAAACCCACCGTTTGTGCCGCAAGAAAACCCAACCGGTTGTTACTCGCTCACATTTGAGATGGATGATGCCTGGCTGCAGAGCGGCCAAACCCGCATTATCTTCGATGGCGTGAATTCGGCGTTTCATCTGTGGTGTAACGGTCAGTGGATCGGTTATTCACAGGACAGCCGACTGCCCGCCGAATTCGATCTCTCAGCGGTACTGCGTCCTGGCGAGAACCGCATTGCGGTCATGGTGTTGCGCTGGTGCGACGGGAGCTATCTGGAAGATCAGGACATGTGGCGCATGAGCGGGATTTTCCGCGATGTGTCGCTGCTGCATAAGCCAGAGACGCACATAGCCGATTATCAGGTTGTGACTGACCTGAATGCGGAGCGGGATCGCGCGGTGCTGAAGGTGGATCTCGCGCTCGCAGGCGCACACTTTGCGGAATGTGAGGTGGCGTTTACCCTGTGGCGCAACGGCGAAAAATGCGCGAGTGCCACCGGGCGGGCGGGTACTGCCGTTGTCGATGAGCGCGGCGGCTGGGCCGAGCGGCTAACGGTGACGCTCCCCGTTGAGGCGCCTGCCTTGTGGAGTGCGGAAACGCCGGAACTTTATCGCCTGACGATGACCCTTCTGAACGCGCAGGGTGAGGTGCTGGAAACGGAGGCCTGCGATGTGGGGTTCCGCCGCATAGAGATCAGCAATGGCCTGCTGAAGCTCAACGGTAAACCCCTGCTGATCCGTGGCGTTAACCGGCATGAGCATCACCCGGAAAACGGCCAGGTGATGGATGAAGCGACGATGCGCCGCGATATCGAACTCATGAAGCAGCATAACTTTAACGCCGTGCGCTGCTCGCACTATCCGAACCATCCGCTGTGGTACACGCTTTGCGACCGCTATGGTTTGTATGTCGTCGACGAAGCCAATATTGAAACCCACGGCATGGTGCCGATGAGTCGCCTTGCTGACGATCCGCGCTGGCTCCCTGCCATGAGCGAACGCGTCACCCGCATGGTGCAGCGCGACCGCAATCATCCTTCGATTATCATCTGGTCGCTGGGGAATGAGTCCGGCCATGGCGCGAACCATGACGCACTGTATCGCTGGCTGAAAACCACCGATCCGACGCGTCCGGTGCAGTACGAAGGCGGTGGGGCGAATACGGCAGCGACCGATATCGTGTGCCCGATGTATGCCCGGGTCGATCAGGATCAGCCCTTCCCGGCGGTACCGAAATGGTCTGTTAAAAAATGGATCGGCATGCCGGATGAAACGCGTCCGCTTATTCTCTGTGAATACGCCCACGCGATGGGGAACAGCTTCGGTGGTTTTGCCAAATACTGGCAGGCGTTTCGCCGCCATCCTCGCCTGCAGGGGGGATTTGTCTGGGACTGGGTTGACCAGGCGCTGACCAGAAAAGACGAAAATGGCACACCGTTCTGGGCCTACGGGGGAGACTTTGGCGACACGCCCAATGACCGCCAGTTCTGCCTTAACGGGCTGGTTTTTCCCGATCGCACACCGCATCCGGCGCTGTATGAAGCCCAGCGCGCTCAGCAGTTTTTCAGCTTTAGGCGGGTAAGTACGTCTCCGCTGGTGATTGAAGTCCACAGCGATTACCTGTTCCGTCATACCGATAACGAGGTGCTGCGCTGGACCCTTGTCCGTGACGGCAGCGTGCTGGTCAGGGGGGACGTGACGCTTGCCATTGCTCCGCAGGGCACACAGCGTCTGGACATCAACCTGCCAGCCCTGGCGCCTGAACCGGGTGACGTCTGGCTGAACGTTGAAGTGCACCAGCCGCGGGCGACGCCGTGGTCACCGGCAAACCATCGCTGCGCCTGGGAGCAGTGGCCGGTTCCGACTCCCCTGTATATCGCCCCGCCAGCGCCAGAAGGTGTACCGCCGGTGTTAACGCAAACTGGCGACATGCTTGAGCTGGTGCATCAGCAGCAACGCTGGCAGTTCAACCGCGCATCAGGACACCTGACGCAATGGTGGCGCAATGGCGTTGAAACGCTGCTCTCACCGCTGACGGATAACGTTAGCCGCGCACCGCTGGACAATGATATTGGTGTGAGCGAGGCCACGCGAATCGATCCGAATGCGTGGGTTGAACGCTGGAAAGCGGCAGGCATGTACGAGCTCACCCCGCGATTACTGCACTGTGAAGGAGAGCAGCATGCAGCCGAGGCGGTGGTGAAAACCCTGCATGTCTGGGAGTATCGCGGTAAAGCGCTTTTCCTGAGCCGTAAAATCTGGCGGGTGGACGATCGGGGCGTTCTGCATGGCGATGTTCAGGTCGATATTGCGTCTGATATCCCGGAACCGGCACGCGTAGGCCTGAGTGTTCACCTTGCCGCAACGCCGGAAACGGTTCAATGGCTGGGGCTTGGGCCACATGAAAATTACCCGGACAGAACGCTGGCGGCTCAGCAGGGGCGCTGGACATTACCGCTGGAAGCCATGCACACGCCTTACATCTTCCCGACAGAAAATGGTCTGCGCTGTGATACCCGTGAACTGCTGCTGGGCGCGCATCGGCTGAATGGCCTGTTCCATTTCTCCGTCAGCCGCTATAGCCAGCAGCAGTTGCATGAGACAACTCACCATCATCTGTTGCGCGAGGAGCCGGGGTGTTGGCTTAACCTGGACGCGTTCCATATGGGCGTGGGCGGTGATGACTCGTGGAGCCCCAGCGTCTCGCCGGAATTTATTCAGCAGAAACGCCAGCTTCGCTATACCTTCAGCTGGCTGCAGAACCCTGACTGAGCAAAGAGGCGGCCACAGCAGTGGCCGCCTCGCTTACGCCAGGATACCGCTCAGGCCGTGCAGGCTCATGTAAATCCCGACCACAGTAATCAGGGCAGCGGAGATCCACGGTGCTTTTCGTGAAAACTCGCTGAAACCCGGCCAGCGTTTTGTCGCATGCTTAAGGCTCAGGGCGGCAATTGCACCGGAAGCGACCAGCGTTAACGCCAGACCAATACTGAAGCTGAATACCAGCGTTGCGCCGAGGGCAAAATGCTTCAGCTGCAGGCAGATGAGCAGGACCGTGATTGAGGCCGGGCAGGGGATAAGCCCTCCGGTCAGGCCAAACAGTGCAATTTGTCCGGTGGTAACGTTCTGACCGTTGAAGCGGCGGTTAATATCCTGCGCGTGCGCGCGCTGGTGGGCGTCCTGCCACTCTTCTTCAACCAGTGGATGCCCATGGTCGTGACGATCATGATGGTGGTCATGGTCATGATGATGGTCATGGTGATTGTGATGATGGTGGTGATCGTGTGGCCGACTCTCCTTCCAGGTTCGCCAGGCCATCCACAGGGCGATCAGCACGATCAGTATCCCCGAGACCAGCTGGAACCAGGGCTCAGACGTATGCGCATCCCAGCCCCGGCCAAACCATAATCCTGCCATGGCAATGATCCAGACCACCGCCGTATGGGAAAGCGTTGCCGCCAGACCAAGCAACACCGCCTGTTTCAGCGTACCGCGAATAGCCACAATAAACGCGGCCATCATCGTTTTGGAGTGGCCCGGCTCCAGGCCATGCAGCGCGCCGAGGAGGATAGCGCTGGGTACAAACAGCCAGGCATTGCCCTGCTGCAGGAGTGAAGCAAAATCGTTCATGGAAAATTCCGGAGTGGAAAGCGTGTTCAGATACTACTCCCCCCCAGTAGTCTAATACTACCCCCCAGTAGAAAAATACTCAGGGGGAGTAGAGCATGATATGCTTTAAAAGCCATACGATAAGGGAGACAGAGATGTCACATACGGTTCGCGACAAGAAGATGTTATTGACTCGCCTGAAGAAAATTCAGGGGCAAAGCGCTGCCCTGGAAAAAATGCTCAATAGCGACCACGAATGCGCCGACGTGTTACAACAGCTGGCGGCGATCCGCGGCGCGGTAAACGGCATGATGATGCAGGTGATCGAAGGTCATCTCACCGATCATGTGGTGAAAGAGCCTGAAGAAGCTCAGCGCGAAGCCGATCTTGGTGTCGTGTTACAGGTGATCAAATCCTATCTTAAGTAGGATGTGTTTTGAGGTTATCTTCCGCCCAAAGAATAAAGTCCGCTTTCGGCAACGCCTTGCTGTAGTACCAACCCTGCCCATACTGAACGCCGTGACGACGTAGCCAGGCGAGTTGCCCTTCGGTCTCCACGCCTTCCGCCACCATCGCCAGCTTCAGCGATTTTGCCATTTCAATAATGTGTGGCGTCACGTTTTTATATTCCAGTGCATCCACAAACGCTTTATCGATTTTTAGCGTGTCGACATCCAGATCCTGCAGGTAGCTCAGGCTGGAATAGCCCGTACCGAAATCATCAATATAGATTGCGTGGCCTGAATGACGAAAGGCGGCGATGGCCGGTGCGCTAATTTTAGGATCGGCAAAGCCGCGCTCGGTTAACTCAAGGGCGATCTGTTGCGGATGGACTTTCCACTTATTCATTAAGTGACTCAACAGTGGCGGGAGTTTTCCCGAGGTCAAATCGGCCGGCGCGAGGTTAATGGAAATATGCTGACCGGCGTGAAGGTGCAGCCAGTAGCCCATATCCTCAAATACCTTTTCAATGACCAAATGCGTCAGCTGCGAGATGAGCCCCGTTTGCTCAGCAAGCGGCACAAAAATATCCGGTGAAAGGCTGCTCCCGTCAGGCTGGGGCCAGCGGGTTAGCGCCTCTGCGCCCACAATCTTCCCGCTAGAGAGTTCAATAATGGGCTGGTAATGCACCACAAATTCCCGGTTGTTAATGGCGTCAAGCAGGCGGTTGCGTGGCGACTGGATGCGACGCAGCAGTCGCAAAACAAAGAGTGCGGCAAGCAGGCTTATCAGTATGCCGAACGGCAGCCAGATGAGAAGTTGCTGGTGCCAGGTTTCTGCCAGCGGTTTTAACGCCGCCCAGGCGACCACCGTAAACCCCAGTTCAGGAACAGGCTTCATAATGTATATCGAGCCGTTGTACTGAATACGGGTGACGCCCTGATCCTTAACCAGATTGCGGATATGCGGATCGAGCTTGCTGCTGCTGGCAAAAATGAGATGTGATTTGCTGCCCACCAGGGCGGCATCTGTGGCGATCTCACCGAAAGGGATCACATCGACAAGCGAGGCAGGATCGACCAGCACCAGATAGTGGCCCCGACCCAGGACCGCCATGTAGCGGCTAAAACCGAGATCGTTTTGCGTGGTGAGCCATGCGCCATAACCATCTTCCGTGATTCGCATGGGCGGCGGGAAAGGGGCCGACTGACTGGTTTGTTCCAGGGACGAGCAAAGGGGTTCAAGATTGTTGATATAAATAACTTCCTGAACATAACGCCATGAAAAAGCGACCCGCCGCATCTCCCTTAAATGCATAACGCTACAGGGGATCCCTTTAAAGGTCTGCAGGCTATTGAGCGCTTCCTTTGCATCATCCACCACCCTGGCGGTACGTATCAGCACGCGTGAGGCATAGCTATCCAGCGCATCGACAAACTTATCTTCCGCCTGGCGATGTGCCAGCCAGATGCTCAGGCTAATCGGAACCAGCACCGCAATGATAAGTACGCCGGTCACCAGACTGACCAGATGTCGGGTTTTCATGGTGCTGTTTCCTTCCTCTTATGCCCGCTCCTGGGCGCTGAAAAACCTGCCAGAGGAGAAATATTTTACCGCTAAATGATAAAGTTATAGCACGCGCAGGTCATGATTTACGGCACAACAGAAAATATCGTCGGGGCCGAGGGGTTGTTTTTTCAGCAGGGGTTAGATATTATTTTGTTATGTTATAACAAAACATAAAGAGTTTACGATGAAACCAGATATCCACCCAGCCTATCGCACCGTGGTGTTCCACGACACCAGTGCTAATGAATACTTTAAAGTCGGCTCAACCATTAAGACCGACCGCGAAATTGAACTCGACGGTGAAACGTATCCGTATATCACCATCGAGGTCTCTTCAAAATCGCACCCGTTCTACACCGGCAAGCAGAAAACGTTCTCGACGGATGGCAGTGCGGCGCGCTTCCGTAAGCGTTTCGGCGGCTTTCTTAATGCGAAGCGGGGATAACCATGCAGGTACTTAACTCATTGCGCAGTGCAAAACAGCGTCACCCGGATTGCCAGATAGTCAAACGCAAGGGACGCTTATACGTGATTTGCAAATCCAATCCGCGCTTTAAGGCGGTTCAGGGACGTAAGAAAAGACGCTAGACGCGTGCTTCGCGCCAGCTTTCCAGGGATCTTTTTTGGTTGCCATCGGCAGTAAAATTGTCGGTGGCAAGCCAGCCTTCAAAGGCACTCGCCAGCGCCGACCACTCTTTGTCGAGAATTGAAAACCAGTCGGTATCCCGGTTATGACCTTTCGTGACCAGCGCCTGACGAAAACGCCCCTCAAACTGAAAGCCAAGACGCAGTGCCGCCTTGCGCGAAGGCGCGTTCAGGCTGTTGCACTTCCACTCGTATCGACGATACCCAAGGGTGTCGAACACGTATCGCATCAGCAGATATTGCGCTTCCGTCGACATCGGCGTGCGGCTGAGCAGCGGGGAGAAATGAACATGTCCCACCTCCACAACGCCGTTGGTTGGATCGATCCGCATCAGAGCCAGCGTGCCGACCGGAGACTGGGTCTGGTTGTCGATAACGCTAAAGTGAATCGGATCGGATAAGTCACGCACGCTCTCTACCCACCCTGCAAACGCCTCTGCGCTGGCATCCGGCTCACGCAACAGCCACGTCCAGCTGCGGGTATCTTCGGCCAGAGAATACGCGCTGAACAACGCCTCAGCGTGCTCCACCCGCAGCGGCTCAAGGCGACAATAGTGGCCCTGAAGCACCACACGCGAAGGGTGCTGGCGGGGTTGCCAGTCGATAAGCGCCTCGCCTACTGGCTGTCCAAACTCGTTGAATGTTTTCATTTTACTGTCCGTGACGTTGATAAGAACGCCAGACTAGTGAATTACTGGTTCCTTAAAAAGTGCCACTCAGCTATGTTTTGGTGGTACCACGGGAGGTGAGATGAACATACCGGGCGATGAATTTTATACTTTGCTGAATGCCGCGTTGAAAGCGCGGGGGGAAGAGACGCTGCAGCGCGCGCTGTATCATGCATTGCGTGAGGCGATACTGTGCGGCCGGCTACACGCCGGGAGCCGGCTTCCCGGTTCGCGAATGCTGGCTCAGCAGCTCTCGCTTTCACGGAATACCGTCAATGCGGCGCTGGAACAGCTGACGCTCGAAGGGTATCTGCTGCGTAACCGCCAGGGGACGCGGGTGGCGCAGCTGGCGCAGCGTACGCTCGTTCAGGCATTGCCGGACTCTGCCGTCGCGCTCGGCAGCCGGGTCGCCTCGCTGCCTGCGCCGGTGCCGCGTGATACCCCGGTTCCGGCATTTACGCCGGGAACACCGGCCATCAACTACTTTCCCCTGCCGCTGTGGCGGCGCTTGTACGACCGGGTTCTGCGCGAAGAGGGCAGCGCGCTGTTAGGGTATGGCGATCCTGCCGGAGAGTCGTCGCTGCGGGCGGCCATTGCCCGCCACCTTGCCCTTTCGCGCGGCATTGACTGCGATGCCAGTCAGATAGTGATGACCGAAGGTGCGCTTGAGGGGGTAAACCTTTGCACGATGCTGCTGAGCGAACCCGGCAGCGTCGCGTGGGTGGAAGATCCTGGCTATGGCGGGGCTAAAAGCGCCTTTGCCAAAGCGGGCTTAGTCATGACGGGGATGCCGGTTGATGACGAAGGCATGTTCTGGGAAGGGCTGGATACGCCGTCCCCTGCGCTTATTTTCACCTCACCTTCGCACCAGTTTCCGTACGGAAGCGTGCTCAGTGCGCGGCGACGCCTGGCGCTGCTGGATCTGGCCCGGCAGCATAACGCCTGGATTATTGAAGATGATTACGACAGCGAGTTTCGTTATTCCGGTGAGCCCGTGCCCGCAATGCTGGGAATGGTCAACAATGCGCCGGTTGTCTATCTTGGTACCTTCAGCAAAACCCTCTTTCCGTCGCTGAGAATGGGGTTCATGGTGTTACCTCCGGCGCTGGCAAAAGCGGCCCGTCCGGCCATTGGCGCGCTGCTGCGTGGCGGGCATCGCGCCGAACAGCGAACCCTGGCGCTGTTTATTGAGGAAGGACATTATGCCCGCCACCTTGCCGCCATGCGCCGGCTCTACCGTAAGCGCTACCGGCAGCTGCGTGAGGTGCTGAGTGCTGAGCTTCATATTCCGTATCGCATTCTGGCGGGTGAAGGGGGGATGCATCTGACGCTGGCAATAGACGGCATCGACGACCAAAAAGTGGTCGAGCAGGCGAGGGCGTTTCAGCTGGCACCCGCTGCACTGAGCGGGTATTACCTGGAGCCGAAGCAGGGGCAAACCGGTCTGGTGTTAGGTTACGGCAATACCTCTGCTTCTCAGTTTGTGTCGGGTATCCGACGCATACAGGCTTTAATCACACAGCAGCAGGACGGGAAAGGGTAAAGACATCATAAAAAGAGAGCTGACCTTTGGTGGATACCATCTTCTGCAGCTTCTCTTTTTGCACTGTTTCAACCGCGGGGGAGTGCATGATGCTTTCGATCAGCTCCGGCGGCACGTAACGCGTGTTATACCATTCACCGTTATAGCAAACCCGGAAATCAAGGACGTCGATATCTTCGTAGCGGTAGCGGGGATTAACGTCAAAAAAGAAAAAGGCGTTAAACACCACAAACAGAATGACAAGCAGCCAGACGGAGTCCACCAGAGTTTCGGACTTCAGCATCACAATCAGTGTCGCCAGCCAGGCGGCATACATTGCGACAAACAGTCCAGGGTGTTTGCGAATAAAGCTGATGCTAAAGCGCGGGCGATTGTCGCGCTTTTCGCGGTGATTAAGATCGTCGATGGTGGCAGTAAGCAGGCGCTGTATCTCGGTCATTTTTTGCCTTTATGAGAATTGACAATACAGGATGTCTGCCAATTTTAGGGGAGCCATTTGGCTGAAAAAAGTAACAGTCAGGCGCTAAAAGACCATAACAGTTGACTCCCCGTCACTTTACAGCCGTTTAATGATTGTTGCCGGATTGCCGCCGACGACGACATTCGCCGGGACGTCTTTCGTTACGATAGCGCCGGAGGCCACCACCACATTATCACCCAGCGTAACGCCCGGGTTAATAACCGCCCGTCCGCCAATCCAGACGTTATTGCCGATGGTCACCGGCTTGCCAAACTCCACGCCGCTATTACGCGCGTCGGCGTCCAGCGGATGGGTTGCCGTGTAAATATGCATCCCTGGCGCGAGCATGCAGTTGTCGCCAATATGTATCGGGCAGACATCCAGCATCACGCAATCGAAATTGGCGTAAAATTCTTTGCCCAGATAAATGTTATATCCATAGTCACAGCGGAAGCTCGGCTCAATATAGGCCCCTTCGCTTTGCCCGAGGAGTTCCGCCAGAATGTTCTGGCGTTCGAGTTTCTCATCAGGTGCAGTGTGGTTATAACGGTGAACCAGGTGTCGGGCGCGTAATCGGTCGGCCCGTAATGTTTCATCACCAGGGCGGTAATGTTCACCTGCAATCATCTTCTGCTTTTCTATGCTCATTGGGAACCTCACTGGTCGTCTTTACCGTAGGGTAATCGGAACAGGATAACAGGGGAACGTTCCCGGAAAACCACTGTGACTATAATCACAATAATATTGCGGATGAGCACGTTTTGCACGGAGACCTGCACTGGGGCAGGAGGGTATAGCCAGAAAGTTGAATACAGCTGAGAAAGTGGCGTAGAACCTCTACAGACACACTTCAAAGATTAACGGACAAATCTCCACACGGACGTTGGGATTTTGTCATACAGCTTATTCATAGTCAGTTCTGCAAGACGGTGGTCAGCCGCTGAATAAAATACCGCCAGTTCATTATCAGAAAGCTCGTATTTATTCTTTTCAATTACACGTTCAAGCGTGTCTATTGACTGACAGCGTCGCAAACGCATCAAATAATCGATTTTTGTGAGTGGTTTTTCAGACATAAATTTACCTTACTAATTGTAATAATTTTAACAGGAAAGACTAACGGGGTTAGCTCTGCTCACGTTGATGAAGCAACGAAATAGTCGGTTGCCCGATTTACGCCATTTCTGCAAATCTTGCGCATTAATGCCGTAGCTGCTGAACAACATAAAGGTGTCATCCAGGTATTCATCAATTTGCTCAATCAGCTTATTATCTTCATTGTACTTAATTTTATAATTAAGTGCGAAGGTTGCAATATGCTCGATCAACTCGTTTAACTGTAAATTGATGGCAGACGTTGGGTCGTTTACCCAGCCATGGTTACTTTCATCAAGATTGGCAAGGCAGTCATGGTACAAGGATTCGCAGAGAAATTTCAACTGCGCGATATCATGCCTTTTTGGCGAGTACTCGTCCATAGCGCATCCCCTTCTGAGTGATTTCTTACTCACCGAACATCATGTCGGGATGGATACAACATACTTAGCCGCACGGGTGCTGTGTTCCTGATAACTCTAACTATAATCCACTCTGATCAAGATTTCACCGCGCTATTACGAAAAATTACAAATAAAAGCACTGACTGCGAGCCTTTACGCAAATGTGCCTTCAGCGCTAAAGATTTTTATCCAGATTAACGCGGAACTTTTTTCGCTCCCTTACGTTTCATTGGCTTAGCCTAAACAATCCGGAGATGTCCAAATCCGGAGTTCTCTTTGTCTGAAGATATGGTTAGGAATATTCCTAATCACTTAAGCAGGGAAATGAAATTAAAAAAATCCTGAATTCAGCGATTACGTTATCAGTTAATTATGATATGTCATTGTAGGCGGCAGGAAATAAATAGAAGCACAATAAGCCTATTTTATGATTTTTTTCTGAAAAAGAAAAAGGCCGCTAATGCGGCCTTTTTATCATGTGAAACCGGTATCAGTGCGGTTCTACCGAATGACTGTGCTCAATATCTTCATTCTTGCGGCTAAAGCGGCGGCGAACCACCACGAAGAATACCGGAACGAAGAAGATAGCAAGTACGGTTGCGGTAACCATACCCCCCATAACGCCTGTACCGACGGCGTTCTGTGCACCGGAACCGGCACCGGTACTGATAACCAGCGGCATTACCCCGAGGATAAATGCCAGTGATGTCATCAGGATTGGGCGCAGACGCATACGCACCGCGTCAAGGGTCGCCTCAATCAGGCCTTTACCTTCTTTCTCCATCAGATCTTTGGCGAATTCAACGATAAGTATCGCGTTCTTCGCCGACAAGCCAATGGTTGTCAGCAGGCCCACCTGGAAGTACACGTCGTTGGTTAATCCACGGAACGTTGCCGCAAGCAGCGCACCGATAACCCCCAGTGGCACCACCAGCATAACGGAGAACGGAATCGACCAGCTCTCATACAGTGCCGCCAGACACAGGAAGACCACAATCAGTGAAATGGCGTACAGGGCAGGGGCCTGGTTACCGGACAGACGTTCCTGGTAGGACATACCGGTCCAGTCATAGCCGATACCCGCAGGCAGTTTACCTGCCAGCTCTTCCATCAGGTTCATGGCTTCACCGGTGCTTCGGCCTGGTGCGGCCTGACCCAGGATCTCCATGGATGGCAGCCCGTTATAACGTTCCAGACGCGGCGAACCGTATTCCCAGTGTGACGTAGAGAAGGATGAGAACGGCACCATCTGACCGTTGTTGCCGCGAACGTACCAGTTGTTGATATCGTTCGGTAACATACGGTATTGCGCTTCTGACATCACGTACACTTTCTTCACACGACCACGGTCGATGAAGTCGTTAACGTAGCTACCGCCCCAGGCCGCGCCCAGCGTGGTATTGATGTCACTGATGGAAACGCCCAGTGCCTGCGCTTTCTCCTGATCGATGTCGATTTTGTACTGAGGCGTATCTTCCAGACCGTTAGGACGCACGCCGACCAGAAGGTCAGGGTGTTTCGCCACTTCACCGAACAGCTGGTTACGTGCCTGCGTCAGTTTTTCATGACCCAGACCGCCCTGGTCAATCAGCTGGAAGTCGAAACCTGTCGCTGTCCCCAGTTCAACAATCGCTGGCAGGTTAAAGGCGAAGACCATCGCATCTTTAATCTGTGAGAACGTGCCCATTGCACGGCCAGTAATCGCCTCAACTTTGTTCTCTTCGCCCGGACGTTCTGACCAGTCTTTCAGAGAAACGAAGGCAATACCGGTGTTCTGACCACGACCCGCAAAGCCAAAGCCGTTAACCGCAAACACGGATTCAACGTTAGCTTTCTCTTTGGTGAGGTAGTAATCCGTCACTTCATCCAGCACCTTCTGGGTACGTTCTTGCGAGGCACCCGCCGGCAGCTGTGCCATCGTCAGGAACACGCCCTGGTCTTCATCGGGCAGGAACGAGCTTGGCAGACGAACGAACAGATAGGCCATACCCACCACGATGATGATATAGAGCAGCAGGTAACGACCGGTGCTGCGCAGGATGTTACCCACGCTGTCGGTGTAGTGATGCGTGCTCTTATCAAACATGCGGTTAAACCAGCCGAAGAACCCTTTATGCTCGCCGTGACCGCCTTTCTGAACAGGTTTCAGCATGGTGGCACACAGTGCAGGCGTCAGGATCAATGCAACCAGTACCGACAGCGCCATCGCCGAGACAATGGTGATGGAGAACTGACGATAAATTGCACCGGTTGAGCCGCCGAAGAAGGCCATCGGGATAAATACCGCAGACAGTACCATCGCGATACCGACCAGCGCGCCCTGGATCTGGCCCATGGATTTACGGGTTGCTTCCTTCGGCGGTAGACCTTCTTCCGCCATGACACGCTCGACGTTTTCTACCACCACGATGGCGTCATCCACAAGCAAGCCGATGGCGAGCACCATCCCGAACATCGTCAGGGTGTTTATCGAGTAGCCAAAGATGGCCAGTATGGCGAAGGTGCCGAGCAATACGACCGGTACGGCGATGGTTGGGATCAGCGTCGCGCGGAAGTTTTGCAGGAACAGATACATGACCAGGAATACCAGGATGATCGCTTCTGCCAGGGTTTTAACCACTTCGTGAATCGAGATTTTGACGAACGGCGTGGTGTCATACGGATAAACGATCTTCAGGCCGGACGGGAAGAACGGTTCCATCTTCTTCAGTTCCGCACGGATAGCCGTCGCGGTGTCCAGGGCGTTAGCACCTGTCGCCAGTTTGATCCCGAGACCGGAAGCCGGCTTGCCGTTAAACTTCGCAATGATGTCGTAGTTTTCGCCACCCAGTTCCACTTTCGCCACGTCGCGCAGACGAACCTGCGAACCGTCCTGATTCACCTTCAGCAGAATTTTGCTGAACTCATCGGCGGAGGTCAGACGGGTCTGTGCGATGATCGAGGCGTTAAGCTGCTGGCCTTTCACCGGCGGGGTACCGCCTAACTGACCGGCGGCAACCTGGGCGTTCTGCGCTTTGATGGCGTTGATCACGTCCACCGGCGTCAGCTGGAAGTTGTTCAGTTTGTTCGGATCCATCCAGATACGCATCGCGTACTGAGAACCGAACAGCTGAACGTCACCCACGCCAGACGTACGGCTGATGGCGTCCTTCATGTTGGCGCCCACGTAGTCGGAAATATCTTCCTGCGTCATGGTGCCGTTGGTGTTGATAACGCCAACAACCATCAGGAAGCTACTGGACGATTTCTCGACGCTCACACCCTGCTGTTGTACTTCTTGTGGCAGCAACGGCATGGCGAGCTGCAGTTTGTTCTGGACCTGAACCTGCGCGATGTCAGCATCAGTACCTGACTGGAAGGTCAGGGTGATCTGTACCGTACCGGTTGAGTCACTGTTTGAGGACATGTACATCAGGTTATCGATACCGTTCATGTTCTGTTCGATAACCTGTGTCACGGTGTCCTGCACCGTTTTTGCATCAGCCCCGGGGTAGGTTGCGGAAATTGTTACCGCCGGTGGCGCAATCGTTGGATATTGCGCGACAGGCAGCTTCAGGATCGCAAGTCCCCCAGCCAGCATGATGATTATGGCGATCACCCATGCAAATATGGGGCGATCGATAAAGAAATTAGGCATGTCTTAACGGCTCCTGTTTAAGTTAAGACTTGGTTTGTTCTGACTGGCCAGCGGCCGAAGCTTGTTGTTTATCGTCAGATTTCACTTCCTGTGCTTTGACCTGCGCGCCAGGACGAACTTTTTGCAAACCAGTAATAATCACGCGATCGCCATCTTTCAGACCTTCCGTCACCAGCCATTTATCGCCAATCGCCTGCGTGGCAGTGATGTTGCGCGTTTCGACTTTGTCATCAGCCCCGACAACCAGTGCACTCGCGTCGCCACGTGGCGTACGGGTGACACCCTGCTGAGGCACCAGAAGTGCGGTTGGGTTGGTGCCTTCTTCCAGACGCGCGCGAACGAACATACCAGGTAAGAGTGTCTTATCCGGGTTCGGGAAAATCGCACGTAAGGTGATGGAACCGGTAGTTTGGTCGACCGTCACATCGGAGAATTCCAGTGTGCCTGCCTGCGGGAACTTGATACCGTCATTGGTCACGAGCTCCACTTTGGCTTTACCGTTTTCCTGCTTCAGCGTGCCGTTTGCCAGCTCTTGTTTCAGGCGCAGGAAATCGTTGCTGGACTGGGTCACGTCAACGTAAATCGGATCAAGCTGCTGCACGGTGGCCAACGCGTTGGTCTGACCGTTCTGCACCAGCGCCCCTTCCGTGACGGAAGATTTACCGATGCGACCGCTGATTGGGGAGGTCACTTTGGTATAGGCGAGGTTGATACGCGCTGTTTCCACTGCAGCTTTCGCGGCAATCACGGCGGCGTTGGTCTGCTGTGCATCAGACAGGGCAGTGTCATAATCCTGTTGACTGATGTACTTGGTACCGAGCAGTTTTTTGTAACGGTTCAGCGTCAGTTGGGAGATTTTGGCTGCTGCTTCTGCTTTCGCCAGATCGCCTTTCGCGCTCTCATAGGAGGCCTGGTAGGTTGCCGGATCAATCTGATACAGAGACTCGCCAGCTTTCACTTCACCACCCTCGGTGAAGTTACGTTTCAGGATGATACCACTCACCTGAGGACGCACTTCTGCGATGCGGTATGCGCTGGTACGGCCCGGTAATTCTGTCGTTATCTGGAGAGGTTCGGACTTGAGCGTCACCACGCCAACTTCTGGCACCTGCTGAGCTCCTTGTTGAGCCTGTTTGTCGTCACATCCTGTTAGCGCTAAGCTGCCTGAGAGCATCAGAACGACCGCCAGAGGCGTTAACCCTCTGTTTTTGTTCATATGTAAACCTCGAGTGTCCGATTTCAAATTGATCAATGGTCCTGAGTCCAAAAACCCATTGCTGCGTTTATATTATCGTCATGCTATGGTACATACATTCACAAATGTATGTAAATCTGACTCCTGTAAATTCACTAACGTATGGCACGAAAAACCAAACAACAAGCGCTTGAAACCCGACAACACATTCTGGATGTGGCTATGCGTTTGTTTTCTCAGCAGGGTGTTTCGTCAACCTCGCTGGCGCAGATTGCTCAGGCCGCGGGCGTCACGCGGGGAGCGATTTACTGGCATTTTAAAGACAAGACAGATCTGTTCAGTGAAATCTGGCAACTCTCAGAGTCCAGCATTAGCGATCTTGAGACTGAGTATCGGGCAAAATTCCCCGAGGATCCACTCTCAGTATTAAGAGAAATATTAGTATATATCCTTGAAGCAACGGTAGTTGAAGAACGTCGCAGGTTAATGATGGAAATCATCTACCATAAATGCGAGTTGGTCGGAGAGATGGCGGTCGTCCAGCAGGCGCAGCGCAGCCTGTGTCTGGAAAGCTACGATCGCATTGAACAGGTCCTCACCCAGTGCATGCAGGCGAACCAGCTGCCAGCGACGTTAATGACCCGACGGGCGGCTGTCCTGATGCGCAGTTATATTTCCGGCCTGATGGAAAACTGGCTTTTCGCCCCAGACTCCTTTGACCTGAAGAACGAAGCCCGCAGCTATGTCGCTATTTTCCTGGAGATGTGCCAGCTCTCCCCGACGCTGCATGGCAAGTCAGGCTCGCTAACAGCCTGACGCGATTCCAGGATTTCTCTTAGAGGCTCACGTTCGCGCTATTCTGCTTCAGGCGAGCGTGATATCCTGCACGCCGGACTATTTTCGGTCATCTTCTGACATCATTCACAACTATGCTGCACACCAATCGCTCGCAACATCCTGTTCTTGTATTTTTATTGGCGACGCTGTTTTTCTTCGCAACGGCACCGCTTTCCTGGGCCCGCGCCGATAACAACAATGACATCCCTTCACGCAGTGATGTTCAGTCGCAACTCGACACCCTGAATAAACAAAAAGATCTCTCTGCTCTGGATAAGCTCGTTCAGCAGGATCTGACGGAGACGCTGGAAACGCTTGATAAAATTGAGCGTGTTAAAGCGGAAACCACACAGCTTCGGCAGAAAGTGGCGCAGGCGCCTGAAAACATGCGTAAGGCCACGGAATCGCTGAATGCCCTGAGCGATGTGGATAATGACGACGAAACCCGTAAAACGCTCGCGACCCTGTCATTGCGTCAGCTGGAATCGCGCGTCGCACAGCTGCTCGACGATCTGCAAACGGCGCAGTCCGATCTCGGCACGTACAACAGCCAGCTTGTCTCCCTGCAAACCCAGCCCGAGCGCGTGCAAAATGCGATGTACGCCGCCTCTCAGCAGCTGCAGCAGATCCGCAACCGTCTGAACGGTACGTCGGTTGGCGAAGGCACCCTGCGCCCAACGCAGCAAACGCTGCTGCTGGTGCAGCAGGCCTTACTTAATGCACAAATCGAACAGCAGCGTAAAAGCCTGGAAGGGAATACGGTGCTGCAGGATACGCTCCAGAAGCAGCGCGACTACGTAACGGCGAACATTAATCGTCTGGAACATCAGCTTCAGCTGTTGCAGGAGGCGGTTAACAGTAAGCGCCTTACGCTGACGGAGAAAACGGCTCAGGAAGCCGTCTCACCGGACGAAACTGCCCGCATTCAGGCGAACCCGCTGGTGAAACAGGAGCTCGAGGCTAACCATCAGCTGAGCCAGCGCCTGATACTGGCAACAGAAAGCGGTAACTCGCTGGTTCAGCAAAATATCAGAGTGAAAAACTGGCTGGACCGCGCGCTGCAGGCTGAACGCAACATTAAAGAGCAGATTGCGGTTCTGAAAGGCAGCCTGCTGCTGTCGCGTATTCTCTACCAGCAACAGCAGACGCTGCCGTCCGCCGATGAGCTCGAGGACATGACCAATCGCATTGCGGATTTGCGTCTGGAACAATTCGATGTGAACCAGCAGCGCGACGCCCTTTTCCAGAGCGATACGTTTGTCGCCAAATTGGAAGAGGGCCATTCCAGTGAAGTGAACCCGGAAGTTCACGACGCTCTGCTGCAGGTTGTGGATATGCGCCGCGAGCTGCTCGACCAGCTCAACAAACAGCTCGGCAACCAGCTGATGATGGCGATTAACCTGCAGATCAACCAGCAACAGCTGGTGAGCGTGTCGAAAAGTCTGCAGGAGATCCTGACCCAGCAGATTTTCTGGGTTAACAGCAATAAGCCGATGGACTGGGACTGGATTAAATCCTTCCCTGAAACGCTGAAGGCGCAGATTAAGAGCATGAAAATCACCGTAAACTGGGAGAAAGCCTGGCCTGCGGTGATGATTGCCTTCCTGGCGGGGCTCCCGCTGCTGCTGATTGCCGGCCTGATCCGCTGGCGTCTGGGCTGGCTGAAGAAATACCAGGATAAGCTGGCATCTGAAGTGGGGCAACTGCGTAACGACAGTCAGCTGCACACGCCAAAAGCGATTCTGATCGATCTGATCCGCGCGCTGCCGGTCTGCCTGATTATTCTGGCGGTGGGGCTTATCCTGCTGACGATGCAGCTCAACATCAGCGACCTGCTGTGGGCGTTCAGTAAAAAACTGGCCCTGTTCTGGCTGGTGTTTGGCGTGTGCTGGAAAGTGCTGGAAAAAGACGGCGTTGCGGTGCGTCATTTCAACATGCCTGCGCAACTGACCAGCCACTGGCGTCGTCAGATTGTACGCGTCAGCCTGGCGCTGTTGCCGCTGCACTTCTGGTCCGTCGTCGCTGAGCTGTCTCCGCTGCACCTGATGGACGATGTCATGGGCCAGCTGGTTATTTTGCTGAACCTGCTGCTCATTGCCATCCTGATGTGGCCGATGTGCCGCGACAGCTGGCGGGATAAAGAGTCTCACAACATTCGTCTGGCCACCGTGACGGTACTGGCGATTATTCCGCTGGCACTGATGGTGCTCACGGCGACGGGGTACTTCTATACCACGTTGCGCCTGTCCGGACGCTGGATTGAAACCGTCTATCTGGTGATCGTCTGGAACCTACTTTATCAGACCGTACTGCGCGGCCTGAGCGTGGCGGCTCGCCGCATCGCTTATCGTCGTGCCATCGCGCGTCGCCAGCATCAGGTGAAGGAGGGGGCTGAAGGCGCGGAGCCACAGGAAGAGCCAACCATCGCGCTGGAGCAGGTTAACCAGCAGACACTGCGTATCACCATGCTGGTGATGATCGCGCTGTTTGCGGTGATGTTCTGGGCGATCTGGTCTGATTTAATCACCGTCTTTGCCTACCTCGACAGTATCACCCTCTGGCAATACAACGGCACCGAAGCGGGCGCCGCGGTAATGAAAAGCGTGACCATGGGCAGCCTGCTCTTTGCCCTGGTGTCGTCAGTGGTGGCCTGGGCGTTGATTCGAAACCTGCCAGGCCTGCTTGAAGTGCTGGTGCTGTCGCGTCTGAACCTGCGTCAGGGGGCGTCGTATGCCATCACCACCATCCTCAACTACGTCATTATTATTGTCGGGGCGATGACGGTCTTTGGATCGCTTGGCGTCTCGTGGGATAAGCTGCAGTGGCTGGCGGCCGCGCTCTCTGTCGGTCTCGGTTTTGGCTTGCAGGAGATCTTCGGTAACTTTGTTTCCGGCCTGATCATCCTGTTCGAACGTCCGGTACGTATCGGTGATACCGTCACCATCGGCACCTTCTCGGGAACGGTCAGCAAGATCCGTATTCGTGCCACCACCATCACCGACTTCGATCGCAAAGAGGTGATCATCCCGAACAAAGCGTTCGTCACCGAGCGACTGATCAACTGGTCGCTCTCCGACACCACAACGCGCGTCGTCATTCGACTGGGTGTGGCCTACGGCTCCGATCTGGATAAAGTGAAAGAGGTGTTGTTAAAAGCCGCGAAATCGCATCCTAAGGTGATGCACGAGCCCGCCCCAGATGTGTTCTTCACCACCTTTGGGCCGAGCACGCTGGATCACGAGCTGCGGTTATACGTGCGTGAGCTGCGCGATCGCAGCTACACCGTGGATGAGCTGAACCGCACTATCGATCGTCTGTGCCGTGAAAACAACATTAATATCGCCTTCAACCAGCTTGAAGTTCACCTGCGTAACGAGAAAGGTGATGAGCATACGGAAGTGAAGCGCGAGATTCAGGGTGACGATCCTACCCCGGCGTAATTCAGGTTCCCTCTCCCGGTGGGAGAGGGTCAGGGTGAAGGCGACTGGCCTTCACCTTGCCTTCAAAATCCGTCTTCACTATCGCAAGTGCTTTCAGCACCGTCTGAGCAGGGATGTCATGATTCTCCAGCAGCATAATCAAATCGACGGCCAGCTTGACCTCATCGGGTGCATTTTCCAGTGACATTTACGGCTCCTGTTAACGGGTCAGACGTTCAATGACGCGTTCAATTTCATCCAGTGCCTGACGGCAACGAACGATGCGGCCCTCGAGGGCGCTAATCTCTCGCATTAATAACTGCTGCTCTTCCAGCGTCTCGCTTGCGTTCAGGCGCGTTTCCCGCTCCTGCTTCATCTCAAACAGACGGCGTGCAAATTCCTGGTTCTCCAGCCGCTTGCGCTGCCATTTACCGAGACCCGGCGACGTGCTGTCCCAGACGCGTAGCGGCCAGGCGGTCATTTCACGGTGCAGGGCGGTGATCTGCTCGGTGAGATGTTCCGCAAGCCAGGCGACCTGTTGCTGTTGATTGTTCTCAACCGCGTGGCGCAACTCATCAAGATTCGTCTGCGCCTCAGCAACATAATCCTGGATGCGCGTGCTGCGGGTACGAAAAAGCTGCCGGTCAAAGCGCGGCTTCAGCGTAGCATGCCCCATTAACGGCGTAGCCTGCGCGCGCAGGGTGGACAGCTGATTTTGCAGCGTCTCCAGAAGCAGGGCTGTTTTCAATACGCTCTCCAGTGGTAAAGTAGCCGTTCAGTTTGATAACGATTCGCATTATGCAGCGTACTATTTTAATCATCATTGGCTGGCTCGCGGTAGTGTTAGGCACGCTGGGCGTGGTTTTGCCCTTATTGCCCACTACGCCTTTTATCCTGCTGGCAGCCTGGTGCTTCGCCCGTTCATCGCCGCGCTTTCACCACTGGCTGCTGTACCGCTCCTGGTTTGGCGGCTATTTGCGCCACTGGCAAAAACATCGGGCAATGCCGCCCGGTGCGAAGCCGCGTGCGATCGCGGTGATCCTGATTACCTTTGCCATTTCATTATGGCTGGTGAAAATGATGTGGGTGCGCATTCTGTTGCTGACGATCCTCGCCTGTCTGCTTTTCTTTATGTGGCGGATCCCCGTGGTTGATGAAAAGCAACAAAAGCACTGAAGCCTTATAATGGCTGTTGCAATTATTGCGCGCAGCCAGTAAATTCGACCGTTTTCGAGCACAGCTGCGCCTGGTCAAAGGTTAAACAATTGTTACCCTGGCCGACTCGTTGCGCGCTGTGAGTAACACTGTTTCATTTAGGCACAAACCGATGACCGCAACTGCACAGCAGCTTGAATATCTGAAAAACAGCATCAAAAGTATCCAGGACTATCCAAAGCCTGGCATTCTTTTCCGTGATGTCACCAGCTTGCTGGAAGACCCGAAAGCGTACGCGCTCAGCATTGAACTGCTGGTCGAGCGTTATAAAAACGCCGGGATCACCAAAGTAGTGGGTACCGAAGCCCGTGGATTCCTGTTTGGCGCGCCGGTCGCGCTGGCAATGGGTGTTGGCTTTGTGCCGGTACGTAAACCGCGTAAACTGCCGCGTGAAACCATCGCAGAGAGCTACGAACTGGAGTACGGCACCGATCAGCTGGAAATCCACGTTGATGCGATCAAGCCTGGCGATAAAGTGCTGGTGGTTGACGATCTGCTGGCGACCGGCGGCACGATTGAAGCGACCGTGAAGCTGATCCGTCGTCTGGGTGGTGAAGTGACCGACGCGGCATTCATCATTAACCTGTTCGATCTGGGTGGCGAACAGCGCCTGGAAAAACAGGGCATTACCAGCTACAGCTTGGTGCCTTTCCCGGGTCATTAATCCCGGTTTTCACAACCTCGCTCAATGGGTGAGGTTGTGATAGCATTCCCCTCCATAAATTCACCTTCCAGCGTTGCAGAGCCTGCCCATGAGTTATCAGGTGTTAGCCCGTAAATGGCGACCACAAACCTTTGCTGACGTTGTCGGTCAGGAGCATGTGCTGACGGCCCTGGCGAACGGCTTGTCGCTAGGTCGCATCCATCACGCTTATCTTTTCTCCGGCACCCGCGGCGTCGGTAAGACCTCTATTGCCCGTTTGCTGGCAAAAGGTCTGAACTGCGAAACCGGGATCACCGCCACGCCGTGCGGCGTGTGTGACAACTGCCGTGAAATTGAGCAGGGGCGCTTTGTCGATCTGATTGAGATCGACGCCGCCTCGCGCACGAAAGTGGAAGATACCCGCGATCTGCTCGACAACGTGCAGTACGCACCGGCGCGTGGCCGCTTCAAGGTCTACCTGATCGATGAAGTGCACATGCTGTCACGCCACAGCTTCAACGCCCTGCTGAAAACGCTGGAAGAGCCGCCCGCGCATGTGAAATTCCTGCTGGCGACCACCGATCCGCAAAAGCTGCCGGTCACTATTTTGTCGCGTTGCCTGCAGTTCCATCTGAAGGCGCTGGACGTCGAGCAGATCCGCGCTCAGCTTGAACATATTCTTGATGAAGAGAAGATTGTCCACGAACCGCGCGCCCTGCAGCTGTTGGCCCGCGCAGCAGACGGCAGCCTTCGTGATGCTTTAAGTCTCACCGACCAGGCGATTGCCAGCGGTGACGGTAAACTCTCGACCGACGCGGTCAGCACCATGCTCGGCACGCTGGATGACGATCAGGCGCTCTCTCTCATCGAAGCGATGATCGCCGCCAACGGTGAACGCGTCATGTCGCTGGTGAACGCCGCGGCTGCCCGGGGCATTGAATGGGAAGCGCTGCTGGTTGAGATGCTGAGTCTGCTGCACCGCGTGGCGATGCTGCAGCTTTCGCCGTCAGCCATCGGTGCCGATATGGCGGTTATTGAACACCGGATGCGTGAACTTGCGCGCACCGTCCCACCGGCTGACGTGCAGCTTTATTACCAGACGCTGCTGATTGGCCGCAAAGAGCTGCCGTTTGCGCCGGATCCCCGGATGGGCGTTGAAATGACCCTGCTGCGTGCGCTGGCGTTCCATCCGCGCATGCCTCTGCCGGAGCCGGAAGTGCCCCGACAGTCTTTTGCTCCGGTCGCCCCTACTGCGGTGATGTCGCCTCAGCAGGTGCCACCGCAGCCGACGGCTCCCCCGCAGCAGAACGTACCGCTGCCGGAGGCCACCAGTTCGGTGCTTGCCGCACGAAGCCAGTTGCAACGTGCTCAGGGAGCAACCAAACCAAAAAAGAGTGAACCGGCAGCGCCAGGAAGAGCGCGGCCGGTGAACAACGCCGCGCTTGAACGACTGGCTTCGGTTACGGAGCGCGTTCAGTCGCGCCCTGCACCGTCCGCGCTCGAGCAAAAAGCCCCGGTGAAAGAAGAGGCTTACCGCTGGAAGGCAACAACCCTCGTTGAAGAGGTGAAAGAAGAAGTTGCCACACCGAAAGCGCTAAAAAAGGCGCTGGAGCATGAAAAAACACCTGAGCTTTCCGCGAAACTTGCCGAAGAGTCTATTGAGCGTGACGCGTGGGCCGCAGAGGTCAGTAAACTGCAGTTGCCGAAGCTGGTTGAGCAGGTCGCGCTGAATGCCTGGAAAGAGCAGGACGGTCATCAGGTACGTTTACACCTGCGACCGGGTCAGCGGCACCTGAATTCCCCTGGCGCGCAAAAAGCGCTGTCCGAGGCGCTCACCGCATTACACGGTGCACCGGTTGAATTGACTATCATTGAAGATGATAATTCGGCGGTGCGAACGCCACTGGAATGGCGTCAGGCGATTTATGAAGAGAAGCTCGCGCAGGCGCGCGAGTCGATTATCGCGGATAACAATATCCAGACTCTGCGCCGGTTCTTCGACGCCGATCTGGATGAAGAGAGTATTCGCCCCATTTGATCGTGAGTCTGACTTACGGTTGTAATCCTTAAACGTGAAAGAAGAGAGAAGCCTATGTTTGGTGGAAAAGGCGGTCTGGGTGGCCTGATGAAGCAGGCTCAGCAGATGCAGGAAAAAATGCAGAAGATGCAGGAAGAGATCGCTCAGCTGGAAGTCACGGGTGAATCCGGTGCCGGTCTGGTCAAGGTGACCATCAACGGTGCGCATAACTGCCGTCGCGTTGAAATCGACCCAAGCCTGCTCGAAGACGACAAAGACATGCTGGAAGATCTGGTTGCAGCCGCGTTTAACGATGCTGCGCGCCGTATCGATGAAACTCAGAAAGAGAAAATGGCCTCTGTTTCCAGCGGTATGCAACTGCCGCCTGGCTTCAAGATGCCATTCTGATGCAAACCAGTCCGCTGCTCACGCAGTTAATGGAAGCACTGCGCTGTCTGCCGGGTGTCGGCCCGAAGTCGGCGCAGCGCATGGCGTTTACGCTATTGCAGCGCGACCGCAGCGGCGGGATGCGCCTGGCGCAGGCTTTGACCCGTGCCATGTCAGAAATTGGTCACTGTGCGGATTGCCGTACCTTTACCGAGCAGGACGTGTGTAACATCTGCACTAATCCGCGTCGTCAGGAAAACGGTCAGATTTGCGTGGTGGAGAGTCCGGCGGACATCTATGCCATCGAACAGACCGGGCAGTTTTCTGGCCGCTATTTTGTGCTGATGGGGCATCTCTCCCCGCTGGACGGTATTGGCCCGGACGATATCGGTCTCGATCGCCTTGAACAGCGTCTTGAGTCCGAAACGATCAAAGAGGTGATCCTCGCCACCAACCCAACGGTGGAAGGGGAAGCTACGGCCAACTACATCGCCGAATTGTGCGCACAGTATGGCGTTGACGCCAGCCGCATCGCTCACGGCGTGCCAGTGGGCGGTGAGCTGGAGATGGTGGACGGCACCACGCTTTCCCACTCTCTGGCTGGACGTCACAAGATTATTTTCTGACCAAACGGAGGCTGCAATCGCGGCCTCCGCTTGAAATTCTCCCCTCGTATCCCCATCTCTCCCTCAACGTTTTAAAACCCCATTAAATGGCATTGTTGAGGTCGACATAGATGAAAGGACAAGAAACCCGTGGTTTCCAGTCAGAAGTAAAACAGCTTCTGCACCTGATGATCCATTCCCTGTATTCCAACAAAGAAATCTTCCTGCGTGAGCTGATTTCCAACGCCTCCGATGCGGCGGACAAGCTGCGCTTCCGCGCCCTGTCTAACCCGGATCTGTACGAAGGCGACGGAGAGCTGCGCGTGCGCGTCTCTTTTGATAAAGAGAACCGTACCCTGACTATCGCCGATAACGGCATTGGTATGAACCGCGACGAGGTCATCGACCATCTCGGGACCATTGCTAAATCCGGTACCAAAGCGTTCCTCGAATCAATGGGCTCCGATCAGGCAAAAGACAGCCAGCTGATCGGCCAGTTCGGTGTGGGCTTCTACTCGGCGTTCATCGTTGCGGACAAAGTCACCGTACGTACCCGCGCAGCAGGCGACAGTGCGGATCACGGCGTCTTCTGGGAATCTAAAGGCGAAGGCGAATACACCGTTGATGACATCACCAAAGCGGACCGCGGTACCGAAATCACCCTTCACCTGCGTGAAGGCGAAGATGATTTCCTGAATGACTGGCGCGTGCGATCCATCATCAGCAAATACTCCGACCATATTGCCCTGCCGGTTGAGATTGAAAAACAGGAAGAGAAAGACGGTGAAACCGTGGTGTCCTGGGAGAAAATCAACAAGGCGCAGGCGCTGTGGACGCGCAATAAGTCTGAAATTCAAGACGACGAATACAACGAATTCTACAAACACATCGCCCACGACTTTACCGATCCGCTCACCTGGAGCCACAACCGTGTGGAAGGTAAGCAGGAGTACACCAGCCTGCTGTATATCCCGTCACAGGCGCCGTGGGATATGTGGAACCGCGATCACAAGCACGGTCTGAAGCTGTACGTCCAGCGCGTGTTTATCATGGATGACGCCGAGCAGTTCATGCCGAACTACCTGCGCTTTGTGCGTGGCCTGATTGACTCCAACGATCTGCCGCTGAACGTCTCCCGTGAAATTCTGCAGGACAGCACCGTCACCCGCAACCTGCGTAATGCACTGACCAAACGTGCGCTGCAGATGCTGGAAAAACTGGCGAAAGACGATGCAGAAAAATACCAGACCTTCTGGAAACAGTTCGGTCTGGTGCTGAAAGAGGGCCCTGCGGAAGATACATCCAACGTAGAAGCCATTGCTAAACTGCTGCGTTTCGCTTCCACTCACACCGACTCCTCTGCGCAGACCGTGTCGCTGGAAGAGTACGTCTCCCGCATGAAAGAAGGGCAGGAGAAGATCTACTACATCACCGCCGACAGCTACGCCGCGGCGAAGAGCAGCCCACACCTCGAGCTGCTGCGTAAGAAAGGCATCGAAGTACTGCTGCTGTCTGACCGCATCGACGAGTGGATGATGAACTACCTGACCGAGTTCGACGGTAAGGCGTTCCAGTCCGTCGCCAAAGCCGATGAGTCGATCGATAAACTGGCCGATGAAGTAGACGAAAGCGCGAAAGAAGCGGAGAAGGCGCTGGAGCCTTTCGTTGAGCGCGTGAAAACGCTGCTGGGCGATCGCGTGAAAGAGGTGCGTTTCACTCACCGTCTGACTGATACCCCGGCCATTGTCACCACGGATGCGGATGAAATGAGCACCCAGATGGCGAAACTGTTCGCCGCGGCGGGCCAGGCGATGCCAGAAGTGAAGTATATCTTCGAGCTGAACCCGGATCATCCGCTGGTGAAACGCGCGGCGGATACGCAGGACGAAGCACGCTTCGCCGAGTGGGTTGAGCTTCTGCTGGATCAGTCTCTGCTGGCCGAGCGCGGCACGCTGGAAGATCCTAACCTGTTCATTAAACGTGTGAATGCGCTGCTGCTGGCGTAATTGACCCGCCTCCCCCTGGTCTTCTCCCTCTCCTGTGGGAGAGGACCGGGGGAGGGCACCAGACCGCTCCTTCCCGTTAATCTCCCTTCATTAACCGTTTCAGCCCGCCTGCCTTCCTTGAGCCATATCCGTTCTGGTGGTATTGTTTAGCGCTTTTGAAAAATTGAATCGACTTTTGAGGGGATTTTCGCAATGCGTATTATTCTGCTTGGCGCTCCGGGCGCGGGTAAAGGAACTCAGGCTCAGTTCATCATGGAGAAATACGGTATTCCGCAAATCTCCACCGGTGATATGCTGCGCGCCGCTGTTAAATCTGGCTCCGAGCTGGGTAAACAAGCGAAAGACATCATGGACGCAGGCAAGCTGGTGACCGACGAGCTGGTTATCGCTCTGGTCAAAGAGCGCATTGCTCAGGAAGACTGCCGTAACGGTTTCCTGTTGGACGGCTTCCCACGCACCATTCCTCAGGCTGATGCCATGAAAGAAGCGGGCATCAACGTGGACTACGTGCTCGAGTTCGACGTGCCGGACGAGCTGATCGTTGACCGTATTGTTGGTCGTCGCGTACACGCTGCCTCTGGCCGCGTTTACCACATCAAATTCAACCCGCCTAAGGTTGAAGGTAAAGATGACGTTACCGGTGAAGAGCTGACCACCCGTAAAGACGATCAGGAAGAGACCGTGCGTAAACGTCTGGTGGAATACCATCAGATGACCGCTCCGCTGATCGGTTATTACACCAAAGAAGCGCAGGCGGGTAACACCAAATACGCGAAAGTTGACGGCACCAAAGCCGTTGCTGACGTTCGTGCAGAGCTGGAAAAAATCCTCGGCTAATTGCACCTCTCTCACCCGGGCTCTCCGGGTGAGAAAAATTCTCATCTTACCTATTGCAGCAATGGGTTTCGTTTAAACGCTTTTCCGCTACAATTGAAAACCATTCAAATGGTTAAGAGGCGTGAATGAGTCAGGCGAAAACCGGCATCCTGCTTGCCAATCTGGGTACACCAGATGCACCGACATCAGAAGCGGTAAAACGCTACCTGCGACAATTTTTAAGCGACACGCGCGTCGTGGATACCCCAAGACTGTTGTGGTGGCCGCTGCTGCGTGGCGTCATTCTGCCGATTCGTGCCCCACGTGTAGCAAAGCTTTATCAGTCCGTCTGGATGGAAGAGGGCTCACCGCTGATGGTGTATAGCCGTCGGCAGGAAAAAGCGCTGGCCGCCCGCCTGCCGGATATGCCTGTCGCGCTGGGCATGAGCTACGGTAAACCGTCACTGGAAAGCGCGGTCGACTCGCTGCTGGCGCAGGGCGTCGACCACATTGTGGTACTCGCCCTTTATCCGCAGTACTCCTGCTCGACGGTTGCCGCCGTCTGGGATGAGCTGGCACGTATTCTGGCGACCCGCCGCCGTATTCCTGGCGTGACCTTTATTCGCGATTACGCCGATAACGAACGCTATATTAAAGCGCTTGCCAGTAGCGCGCGCGCGTCGTTTGAAAAACATGGCGAGCCGGATCTGCTGTTGCTCTCCTATCACGGGATCCCGCAGCGCTTCGCCAATGAAGGGGATGATTACCCGCAGCGCTGCCGCGATACTACCCGTGAGCTGGTCTCAGCCCTCGGCCTGCCGCCAGAGAAAGTGATGATGACCTTCCAGTCGCGTTTTGGCCGCGAGCCGTGGTTAACGCCTTATACCGACGAAACCCTCAAAATGCTCGGTGAGAAGGGCGTGAAACATATTCAGGTGATGTCACCCGGTTTCTCCGCCGACTGTCTGGAAACGCTGGAAGAGATTGCCGTGCAGAACAGAGAGTTCTTCCTCGAGGCGGGCGGAACGAAATACGAATATATTCCGGCCCTTAACGACTCGCCTGAGCATATCGAGATGATGGTGTCACTGGTGACAAACAGCCGCTGATCGCACTATGGGCCGGGTTTGTGCTACCATTCCCGGCCCATAATCCTTGCACAGTTCAGACCCATGAAATTTCCCGGTAAACGCAAATCTAAACACTACTTTCCCGTTGATGCCCGCGATCCGCTCCTGCAGCAAATCCAGCCGGAAAATGAAACCAGCGCCGCATGGGTCGTCGGTATCGATCAGACGCTGGTGGACATTGAAGCTAAAGTGGATGATGCGTTTGTCGCTCGTTACGGTCTGAGCGCCGGTCACTCGCTGGTGATTGAGGACGATGTTGCCGAAGCCCTGTATCAGGAGCTGACGCGCGAAAACCTGATCACCCATCAGTTTGCCGGTGGCACTATCGGCAACACCATGCACAACTACTCGGTGCTTGCCGACGACCGCTCTGTGTTATTGGGCGTCATGTGCAGCAACATCGAAATTGGTGGCTACGCCTACCGTTACCTGTGCAATACCTCCAGCCGCACCGATCTGAACTACCTTCAGGGCGTTGACGGGCCGATTGGCCGCTGCTTCACGCTGATCAGCGATTCTGGCGAACGTACCTTTGCCATCAGCCCCGGCCACATGAATAAGCTGCGTGCAGAGAGCATTCCGGAAGCGGTGATTGCGGGCGCGTCTGCACTGGTGCTGACGTCGTATCTGGTGCGCTGTAAACCCGGCGAGCCGATGCCGGAAGCCACTATGAAAGCGATTGAGTACGCGAAGAAATACAATGTGCCGGTCGTTCTGACGCTGGGTACCAAATTCGTGATAGCCGACAACCCCGAGTGGTGGCAGGCCTTCCTGAAGGAACACGTCTCGATTCTGGCGATGAACGAAGAAGAGGCTGAAGCGTTGACCGGCGAGAGCGATCCGCTGCTGGCCTCCGATAAAGCGCTCGACTGGGTCGATCTGGTGCTCTGCACTGCCGGACCGGTAGGGCTGTATATGGCAGGCTTCACGGAAGAAGAGAGCAAACGCAAAACGCAGCATCCACTGCTGCCAGGCGCCATTGCCGAGTTTAACCAGTACGAGTTCAGCCGCGCGATTCGCCATAAAGATTGCGAAAACCCGCTGCGTATTTACTCCCACATCGCGCCGTATATGGGCGGGCCAGAAAAGATCATGAACACCAATGGCGCGGGAGATGGCGCACTGGCGGCGCTGCTGCATGACATCACTGCGAATGCCTACCATAAAACCAACGTCCCGAATTCCAGCAAGCACAAATTCAACTGGCTGACCTATTCGTCGCTGGCGCAGGTGTGTAAGTACGCGAACCGCGTGAGTTATCAGGTGCTGAACCAGCACTCGCCACGCTTAACCCGCGGTCTGCCGGAAAGGGAAGATAGCCTCGAAGAAGCCTACTGGGACCGATAAAGGCAAAACGGCAACCTTGCGGTTGCCGTATTCGTGTTTGTACCCTCTCCCGGTGGGGGGATATGGAAAATCAAAAAAAATTAACCTTTTAAATTAAAATGTTACATTGGTTTTGTTAAGGTTAATTTTTTTAAAGTTCAACTTTGGTTCAACTAACAAATGACCCAAAAATCACCTCATCCCGTTTATGCATTGATTATGCATAAGCGTACTGAGGAAGTGTAACAGCAAAGAGGCTAATGTTGGGAGGGTACATCCCTGTACTCAATGTTACTTTTTCCTGGACACTCCCCCCCTTATAAGGTGCGTGGGATTCATCTTTCTTTTTAACCCATTCTTCAAAATCATTCTCCAGCCAGCCTAAGAAAGTTCCCCCACTTTTACGTGGAGCAGGTCAACATACGGCTGGATTGTTGATCAGATATACGGGCCTTTGAAGTAAAATAAAAAAGGGACTCATTAGAGACCCTTTTTTTTATGCTACCGCTCTTTCATTCCAGGTATCTTTAAAAATTATGTTCCCATCACAATATTTCCATTCGATAGATTCATAGCGGATTTCAACTTCCTCCATATGTTTACTTGCAACGCCCAGAGGAAATAAAACTGGAGAGATTCTTGTTATTTTCACATTTTGCAATGTTATATTAAAATATTCTATCTCTATTCCTGCCTCATTAATTCTATACATTTTTATTAAAGCTTCTTTAAACATTCTACCAGTACATACACCTCTGAATAAAAATGGGGTGAGGCGATCAATTTCTTTTTCAAATGTGATAGGAACATGTATGCGCGTTCCAGTTAGCTTTCCTGTATTATAATCAGTAGGAATCCATACAGAATGATTGAAAGATTTAAGCTCAGTCGAACCCAATCGTGTTGGCATTACACATTCACCAATTAAAGGTGAATTATTTTCATCGGTAAGCCAAATATGTGCTGGTATTGTCATTTTTTTAATCCTTTGTCTTTGAAACGGAAAGCAATTACGAATATGATTATAAGAACGCCTAGGATTATTTTTCCTGCTATTTTTAAATCATTTATATTGGATGCTACTATGCCAGCAAAAAAAGCAGCAAATATAAATACGCCGTACCAATAAATATCATTCAAACAATCCTGTTTAAAACTATTGAAGAATTGTTTTAAAAATCTCTTGATTGGTTCTAACATAATCACATCATTCTCTTTAAAGCATTAGTAATTTCATTATCAGTCGCCGTGCTTATATTTAAATGCCCAGCCTTCATAATGATTGGCTCAATAAAGAAATACATCATTTCAAGTGTTTCTACATAGAGTGCGTGATAAAATTGCGGCATAAAACTTTTTAATCTATTTGCACTTTCAGAAGCTTTGTAAACAATCCCATATAAATTCAATGCTGTAATGGGAATGCCAGCCCGTCCACCTAATTTCTTCACAAAAGCAGCCTCTACTGATCCGCTCACTTTATTTCCATAACAGATGTAAGATACAACAGAATAAATTAAGGCGCTTTTTGAGACATTTTTTATGGCAAAGTTTTTTGTTGCTGGAATTAATTTTTCAAGAAGTGTTTTTTTCTGTGTTTCATTTTTGTTTTTGAGGATGGTTTCTATATAAAGCGTCATCATCCTGAAAATCAAATCCCGGTGTTTTATTAGCTGGCCTAAACCCAAAACAAATCTAACATCTTCATCCCTTAATCTTAAGCATACATCATGATAATTTTCAGTTAAACAAGATGAGTAATATAAAAGGCGCGTGGCTGCATCACCAAGATTACCCACATAATCAACAAAGCCATCTTTGACACCAGCCATAGCCTTATCTAATCTCATGGCTAATTCTTTGTCGGTTCCAATTTCCTTAATAATATTTTCACTGTAATACATAATATGTCCCTGTGATTTGATTCGTTGATCATCTTATACGTTTAGCTTTGCTCCAAGTGATCATGCTCTCAGTTCTTGTAAATAGTAAAAAAAAAGCCACCTTCATATTATCTAGATAGATAGGTGGCTTTAAATGATTAAGCTAGTGAATGCAATGTGTAATTAATTGTTGTTCATTATTTCTTTCAGCTTATTTTCCCATTTCAAAAGGGCTTCCAGCTTTTCATCATTGTAATCATATCTGTCATAATGCACGCTCGAAACATCATTCATTGCATGATTCTGGATTCTGTCACAAATATCTTTGCTGATCTTCAATTGTCCAGCAAGGGTCTTAAATGTTCTTCTGAAGTCACGGGCGGAGAAGCTCTCAATACAATGGTTTTCGAAAAAGCGTTCAATATTACCTGCAATGTCCTGGCATTCATAAATGCAGTTAGCGCTATCGAGAATTTACCAGTTGATTTTGTTTTTGTTTTTTTCTCCCCACTTTCTTAATTTCGTTTCATAATCCTGATTTGGAAAAAGATATTCGTTATCGGGATAACGTGAAATCATCAAATCAATCAAATGGACCGCGCTATCGCAAAGAGGCAGATAATACCGTTTTTTAGTTTTTGAAATTGAGGGTGGAATCGAAAGAGTTCGGCTTTTCTTATCATAGTTATTTTTTGCTAAAGACATTATCTCATAAGATCGCTGGCCCCCGCAGAAAAATACTAACTGAATGAGAACTGCAACATCGGGATTAAAAAATTCCTTTTCTATTGTTTTAAGGAGCAAAGAAAGTTCATCAAAATCAAGAGATCTTTCCCCAACATATCCCTCATGCTCTAAAGCAGGAATAGGAGTAACCGCGTTAAAAGGCACGTCGAACATGATGTCGGGCTTATCAAGAAGAAGGGATTTGTTACACTTAACTGCCCATGAAAAAGTGGTTATGCAAGGGTTTACGGATCTCATTAACCCAACCACGCTTTGAGTACGCTGATATACTTTGTTAAGAACTGCTCGGATATCGTTAGTAGTGATTTTTTTACGATGGTACTTTCAGGAAGCAAGCCAGTTTCTAACAGTGTTGATCTGAGGGCTATGTAATGAAGATATGCACGCTTACCGGATGCGATGAAGTCAGCTTTATGTGCTTCTAACAGATCAGCAAGTGTGCCGTTTTTCCTGGCTACCTTTATCACATCCGGGCAAGCAGCTAATGACTCAAATTTCTACAGAGCGCTACTGATAGTCATATCAGGATAGATACCCAACTTCTCGAATTTTGCGCTTTTTCCTACGAAGTGACGATACATAAAGGTTTTGCGTCCAGATGGATAAACGAGAATTCCCACGCGTCCAGTGCCTCGTTCACCGCTGGCATGATACGCTATGTAGGACTTATCTTTTGGAGCAAGATTTTCGATTGCCTTGTTAGTAAAGTTGATTTGCATTATTCATTTCCTTTGCATAATGAGTGTATTTTTATTCACGGTTCAAGCTCAAAAACGGGTTCAAAAAAAGTTTCTTGAACCAGGGGGCCTGGTGGCGAAAACTTACTCAGGCAATGCAATAAAAATTAATTAAATCAACGTGTTTTAACTTAAATTACTCCGTTGCTTGTTCAATTATTTTGCAATCTCCCCCACTCAGAGTGGGAGAGGGTCAGTCAAGGGCTGCAGGAGGCACACTTACCCCGTCACCACCTCGTCAACCGGCGGTTTCGTTAACAGCGTCAGCATCGCTTTTGCAATTTCACGTTCACCCATCACCACCTGATCCGCACCCCGTTCGGTAATGTACTCCACCTCATCGTCATAATGGGCGCGGGCAATGATCTCAATATTCGGGCACTTCTCACGTGCGGACGCCACAATTTCACCCGCTTCATAGCCGTTTGGAATGGTCAGCAGCAGCCAGCGCGCGCAGTCCAGATGCGCGAGATTCATGATCTCTTCGTTTGCTGCATTGCCCAACACCGCGCGAACGCCGCGCTCGCGCAGCTCGTCGACGCGGGTACGTGATGTTTCAATCACCACCAGCGGGATCCCCTGCGCCATCAGCTTCTCACCCAGCAGGCTTCCTACGCGGCCAAAGCCGACCAGCAGGGCATGATTGCAAATATCCACCGGGATCTGCTTCTCTTCTTCGATAGCTTCTTCCAGCGTCTGCTCTTCCAGCGTTTCGGTTTTATCGAGGTATTTTTCCAGCAACGCAAACAGGACCGGGTTCAGCATGATGGAGAGGATCGCTCCGGCGAGGACCAGGTTTTGCCCGGCCTGCGGCAGCAGATTCAGCGCCATACCCAGGCCTGCCAGAATAAAGGCGAACTCACCAATCTGCGCCAGGCTGGCGGCGATGGTCAGAGCGGTACGCGGCGAGTGGCCAAACATCCGCACCAGGAAGAAGGCAGCAACCGACTTACCAAAGATAATAATCGCCAGGGTGCCCATCACGGCCAGCGGTTGCTGAACCAGAACCATCGGATCAAACAGCATCCCGACGGAGACAAAGAACAGGACGGCGAAGGCGTCGCGCAGCGGCAGCGTATCGTGCGCCGCACGGTGGCTCAGCTCGGATTCGTTCAGCACCATCCCGGCGAAGAACGCGCCCAGTGCAAAGGAGACGTCGAACAGTTCTACGGCCCCAAAGGCAATCCCCAGCGCCAGGGCAAGGACAGACAGGGTAAACAACTCACGGGAGCCGGTGGCCGCGCTGCGGGACAGGATCCACGGCACCAGACGGCGGCCCACCAGCATCATAATGGTGATAAACGCCACCACTTTCCCGATGGTGATGCTCATGTCCAGCGCCAGCGTCGCAAAGCCGACGCTCTCTTTTTCCATCATACCGGCGACGGCAGGCAGCAACACCAGCGTCAGCACCATCACCAGGTCTTCCACAATCAGCCAGCCTATCGCGATTTGTCCGCGCTGGCTGTCGATAAGCTGCCTCTCCTCAAGCGCGCGCAGCAGTACGACAGTACTGGCGGTTGAAAGACACAGCCCAAAGACGATACCGGTCATCAGCGACCAGCCAAGCACTGTCGAAAGCGCCATTCCCAGCAGCGTCGCTACGGCTATCTGTGCGATCGCTCCCGGTATGGCGATCGACTTTACCGCCATCAGATCCTTGAGTGAGAAATGCAGACCCACGCCAAACATCAGCAGAATCACGCCTAATTCCGCCAGTTCGGGCGCCAGTTTGGTATCCGCCACGAAACCTGGCGTAAAGGGACCCGCCAGCACACCCGCTAACAAATAGCCCACCAGAGGCGAAATACGCAGTTTATTGGCAATCATGCCGAGGATAAAAGCGAGCACAAGTCCACCAACAATGGTGGTGATAAGCGGTGTGGCGTGATGCATTCCGTCTCCTTTCGTTGTGGGTGTTCCATTTGGTTAAAAAACCAAAAACCGAGTAATAGTTTATGACAATTTTTGCCGTTATGTTTATGAATAATTGTTGAAGTTTGAATAAAACAGCAATATGCGTGTAAAAAAGCGCATTTTGATAAATTAGGCGGGGGGATACAGAAGAAACCCTTATGACATCAGGGTGTCAGGTCGCCAAAGTAAAACTTTAGCGACCGTTATATTACGCTTTATGACGGTTATCAGGCAGGAATATGGTCAACATCCCCAGAAGCGGCAGGAAAGCACAGATTTTATAGACCAGGAAGATACTGGTGTGGTCGGCAATCATGCCCAGCACTGCCGCACCAAGGCCGCCCATGCCGAAAGCAAAACCGAAAAAGAGTCCGGAAACCATACCGATACGGCCTGGCAGCAGCTCCTGCGCGTAAACAAGGATGGCGGAAAACGCCGAGGCGAGGATAAACCCAATAATCACGGTCAAAATCCCCGTCCACTCCAGGCTTGCATACGGCAAAATAAGGGTAAACGGGGCCACGCCGAGGATAGAGCCCCAAATGACGTATTTGCGCCCGATTTTATCGCCCACAGGCCCGCCGATAACCGTCCCTGCAGCCACCGCAAACAGGAAGGCAAACAGGTGAAGCTGGGCGTTTTGGACCGATAATCCGAATTTTTGCATCAGGTAAAAGGTGTAATAGCTGCTGATGCTCGCCATATAGAAGTATTTCGAGAAAATCAGCACCAGAAGCACGGAGACGGCCAGAATGACCTTATCGCGAGGAAGGGGATTGATAACCTTCGCTTTAGGTTTACCTTTGTTCACGCGATGCTGCGCGGCATACCAGCGGCTGATCTGAATCAGCACGATAATCGCCAGCAAGGCTGCCAGCACAAACCACGCCACGTTACCCTTGCCGTACGGAGCGATGATCACCGCTGCCAGCAGTGGGCCGAGGGAGCTGCCAAAGTTACCGCCCACCTGAAAGAGCGATTGCGCCAGCCCGTGACGGCCCCCGGAGGCCATGCGCGCCACGCGTGAGGACTCCGGGTGAAAGACCGACGACCCCGTGCCCACCAGCGCGGCGGCAATCAGCACTGCTTCAAAGCTGCCTGCCATTGCCAGCAGCACCAGCCCGCTTAAGGTAAAACACATGCCAATCGGTAGCGACCACGGCATAGGATATTTATCCGTCCAGTAGCCCACGACCGGTTGCAGAAGTGAGGAGGCCAGCTGGAAGGTCAGGGTGATCATCCCGATCTGCACGAACGTTAATGAAAACTCGGACTGCAGCAGCGGGTAGATCGCGAGAATCAACGACTGGATCATGTCGTTGAGCAGATGTGAAAGGCTGATTGCGCCTAACACTTTAAACGAGGTGCGCGACGCCGGAGCGCCAGACACGGGCTGGGTTGATTCACTGATTGCCATAGAGATGAATACCACGTCTTTTGTTATTAGAAATGCAGGGTGTAATTATTATCCAACTAACATACCCGGCAGTGACATTTGAATAAAGTCGCAATTCTGAAAACTTATTTGTCTATTCTTATTAGTCACTGTAATTTTTGCCTTTGTCTATTGGTCAGGGAGAGAGAAGATGAAGTTAATGAAGCGGAGCGTCGCGCTGGCGCTGATTGCCGCCTGGGGTCTGGTTAGCCTGCCCGTGCAGGCCTATGAAAAAGATAAAACCTATAAAATCACCATTCTGCATACCAACGATCACCACGGCCATTTCTGGCGCAGTGAATACGGCGAATACGGTCTGTCGGCACAAAAAACGCTGGTGGATGGCATTCGTAAAGAGGTGGCAGCCCAGGGAGGCAGCGTACTGCTGCTGTCGGGGGGCGATATCAATACCGGTGTGCCGGAATCTGATTTACAGGATGCGGAGCCTGATTTCCGCGGCATGAATCTTATTGGCTACGATGCGATGGCCGTCGGTAACCATGAATTTGATAACCCGCTGACGGTGCTGCGTCAGCAGGAAAAATGGGCCAAATTCCCGTTCCTCTCTGCCAACATCTACCAGAAAAGCACCGGCGAGCGACTGTTCAAACCCTGGGCGCTGTTTAAGCGTCAGGATCTGAAAATTGCGGTCATCGGGTTAACCACCGACGATACGGCAAAAATCGGCAACCCTGAGTTCTTTACCGATATCGAATTCCGTAAACCGGCAGACGAAGCGAAGCTGGTCATTCAGGAATTGCAGCAGAACGAAAAGCCGGATGTCATTATTGCCACCACCCATATGGGCCACTACGACAACGGTGAGCACGGCTCGAATGCTCCGGGTGACGTGGAGATGGCTCGCAGCCTGCCTGCGGGCTCGCTGGCGATGATTGTGGGTGGTCATTCACAAGACCCGGTCTGCATGGCGTCAGAGAATAAAAAGCAGGTCGACTACGTGCCAGGCACGCCGTGTGCACCGGACCGTCAAAACGGGATCTGGATTGTGCAGGCGCACGAGTGGGGTAAATACGTGGGGCGTGCGGACTTTGAGTTCCGTAACGGCGAGATGAAGCTGGTGCACTATCAGCTCATTCCGGTCAACCTGAAGAAGAAAGTGACTTACCCTGACGGGAAAAGTGAGCGCGTACTCTACACCCCGGAAATTGCCGAGAACGCACAGATGCTCTCCCTGCTGACGCCCTTCCAGAATAAAGGCAAGGCGCAGCTGGACGTGAAGATTGGTACGCTGAATGGTCGTCTGGAAGGGGACCGCAGCAAAGTTCGCTTTGTGCAGACCAATATGGGGCATCTGGTGCTGGCGGCACAAATGGCGCGCACAAATGCCGATTTTGGCGTGATGAGCGGCGGCGGTATCCGCGACTCCATCGAAGGCGGAAACATCACCTATAAAGATGTGCTGAAGGTTCAGCCGTTCGGTAACATCGTGGTGTATGTCGACATGAGCGGTAAAGAGGTGATTGACTATCTCACCGCCGTGGCGCAGATGAAGCCGGACTCCGGCGCTTATCCGCAGTTTGCCAACGTCAGCTTTGTGGCGAAGGACGGCAAGCTCAACGACCTCAAAATCAAAGGCGAGCCGGTCGACCCTGCCAAAACCTACCGCATGGCAACATTAAGCTTTAACGCCACCGGTGGTGACGGTTATCCGCATATCGACAATAAACCGGGCTATGTGAATACCGGGTTTATCGATGCGGAAGTGCTGAAGCAGTTCATCGAGCAGAATTCACCGATCGACGTGAATACCTACGAGCCGAAAGGCGAGGTGAGCTGGCAGTAGTGCGGTTTTGTGCCGGGGGGCGGCTACGCCTGACCCGGCCTGTATGAGAATCGTCGGCCCGGTAAGCACAGTGCCTCCGGGCCAATTCCTCAATCCCGTCGCGCAATATCCGCAAATGTCGCGTCCAGTATTTTCGCCAGATCGCCTGCGGACAGTTCAATATCCAGCCCGCGTTTGCCGCCGGAAATATAAATAGTGTCGAAGGTCTGCGAAGGGGCATCAATCAGCGTCGGCAGGCGTTTTTTCTGCCCGAGCGGGCTAATACCGCCGACAAGGTAGCCGGTAGTGCGTTGCGCAACCATCGGATCGGCCATATCCACCTTCTTTGCCCCCAGCGCTTTGGCCACTTTCTTGAGATCCAGTTGCCCGGCAACGGGCGTTACCGCAACGGCGAGGTGTTTCATATCACCGTTCACCGCCACCAGCAGCGTCTTATAAACCCGATCGGCGTTCAGCCCCAGTTTGCGCACCACTTCATCACCAAAATTCGTTTCGCTGGGATCGTGATCGTAGGTGTGGATCCGAAAGGGAATGTTGTTTTTTTCGAGTAATTTAACGGCGGGAGTCATAGCTATCCTTCTTACGACAGACAATTCATGCTGACAGCATACGCCTGACGTTTGTCTAAAAAATAGCACCATCTTGCGCAATAGTATTGGCAGTGATGGTCACTTTGAGCGACAATCGGCTCAACCGAAGGTCTCCTTCGGCATAATAAAAACGATGAAATTCCTCTTTGACGGGCCAATAGAAATATTGGCCATTTTTTTATTTCAGCAGTGACGGCAAATTCCCTTCTCCGTACAAATGTAACGCCCCGACAGCGACCACGTAACGCCCAGCAGGCAACGCATGTAACGTCTGCTGCCAGGCTTTGTTGCGCTCGTTCATCAGCACATCATACAACGATTCACTGAACGTCGACGGCAGCGCCAGTTTACCGTCCGTGGGCGGCGCATTCAGCCACCAGCCGATCATCGTTTGCAACAGACGCGCGTTGGTGTGCCAGTGGGTCAGGGTATCATCCAGCAGCATCAGCCCATCATCAGGAAGCTGGCGCAGCAGGGCTATCTGGCTGTCCGTGCCTTCGAGCTCAATGACTGACAAATGGCGTGCTCTCGCGGCATTCAACAGCTGGTAATCAATACCGTAATCCCCGCGTAGCCCCAGACGCTGCGCCTGGGTTGCCTGCAGGACCATCGCGATTTGCCACAGCGGCAGTGTGTCCAGCATGGAGAGCGACACGCCCGTCTCATCTGCGACGCGCGTCAGTTCAGCAAACTGCGTGTCGTTCAAACGTTCAGCCAGGGGGAGATCGCTTTCGAGGCCGGCAAACGGCGACGTCTGGCCCGAAATATCCGCTTCAACGACCAGCGCATCGGCGCTCTTCAGCAGTTTCATCAGACCGGCTGGCAGCGGTGACATATCCTGCGTGCCCATATGGATGCTGCCCACCAGGTGAAGGTGCTGCCCGCCGGGAAGCGAGATATCCATGCCGGGCCAGGCATAACGGCGGGGGAAGAGGGCGCGAAACGATGTTTTTATACGATTAAACAGACTCATACGCGCTCCATAAACGGAAAGGTTCATGCTAGCGCGTAGGAGAAGAAGGTTCAATCTTTCGGTTTAAACCGCAACAACCGGTTTGCGTTGCTCACCACGGTAATGGACGAGAGCGCCATCGCCGCACCCGCGACAACCGGGTTCAGCAGCGTGCCGGTCAGCGGCCACAAAATACCGGCGGCAATCGGGATACCGAGCGAGTTGTAGACGAAGGCACCCAGCAGGTTCTGCTTCATGTTGCGCAAGGTGGCTTTTGAAATCGCCAGCGCGTCCGCAACGCCCATCAGGCTGTGACGCATCAGGGTGATGGCGGCCGTCTCAATGGCGACATCGCTACCGCCCCCCATCGCAATACCCACTTCCGCCTGTGCCAGCGCCGGCGCATCGTTAATCCCGTCACCGACCATCGCCACCTGGCGACCCTGGCTTTGCAGCGTCTTAATGGCATCTGCTTTGCCGTCAGGTAACACCCCGGCAATGACCTCGTCAATCCCAGCTTCCCGGGCGATGGCGTTCGCCGTCACAGGATTATCCCCGGTCAACATCACCAGGCGATAGCCCGCGCGATGCAGGCGTTGCAACGCCTGCACGCTGTCCTGGCGTAGCGGATCGCGAATTGCCAGCAGCGCCGCGGCCTTGCCATCAACGGCAAGCAGAACCGGGGTTGCGCCCTGAGAGGCTTGATCTTTCAGGTCTTGTTCCAGGGCAGAGGTCTCAACGCCGTGCTCCTTCAGCAGTGCCTGATTTCCCAGCAGCAGCGTGTGCCCTTCGGCGGTACCGCTGACGCCTAAACCGCGCAGGGTACGGAAATTGCTCACCTGCGGCAGGCTGGCATTTCCGGCTTTCTCAATAATGGCGTGGGCCAGCGGGTGGCTGGAGCCTTGTTCAAGCGCCGCGGCGAGACGCAGTGCGTCATCCTGCGTGATGCCTGCGGTTATCACGGCCACTACCTGCGGTTTCCCTTCCGTCAGCGTGCCGGTTTTATCAAACACCAGCGTGTCCAGCGTGCTCGCCCGCTGCAGCGCATCGGCATCCCGTACCAGCACGCCAAATTCAGCGGCACGGCCTACGCCTGAGATGATCGACATTGGCGTGGCAAGACCGAGCGCGCAAGGACAGGCAATGATCAGCACCGTGGTGGCAATCACCAGGGTATAGACAATTTGCGGTGCCGGGCCGAAGACATACCAGATAGCCGCGCTCAGCAGCGCGATACCGACCACGACCGGCACAAAAATGGCGGAGATTTTATCGGCCAGCTGACCAATTTCCGGCTTACTGCTCTGTGCCTGACGCACCATGCGAATAATGCGTGACAGCGTGGTATGGCTGCCGACCGCACTGGCGGTGAAAAGCACGCTACCGTCCTGCACCACCGTACCGGCATGAATGGCATCGCCCTGGGCTTTCTGTTGCGGGACGGGTTCGCCGGTCAGCATCGCTTCGTCAAACCAGGCTTCGCCCTGAGTGATTTCACCGTCGACGGGAACGCGGTCGCCGGTGGTCAGGCGCAGCGTCATGCCGGGTTGAACTTCAGCCAATGGGACATTTTTTTCACCCGCATCCGTCACGACGCGCGCGGTCGGTGGGGTTAAATCCAGCAGGCGCTCCAGCGCTTTGGAGGAGCGCTGACGGGCGCGCGCTTCAAGCATATGGCCGAGGTTAATCAGGCCGATAATCATCGCGCTCGCTTCATAATAGAGATGACGCGCTTCCATCGGGAACCACTGGGGCCAGACGTTGACGCTCATGGAGTACAGCCACGCCGCACCCGTGCCGAGTGCGACAAGGGTGTCCATCGTCGCGGTGCGATTTTTCAGGCTTTTCCAGGCGCTGGAGTAGAAGTGACCGCCTGCGAAGACCATCACGGCAAGCGTAATCAACCCAATGACCAGCCACAGCGTGCGGTTATCGTCGGTGACCATCATATTGTCACCGATCATACCCCACACCATGACCGGCACCCCGACCAGCAGCGCGACGATGGCCTGCCAGCGGAAGCGTTTCATGGTGGCGACGGCCGTTTCCTGCTGGCGTTCACGACGTTTGAGGTCATCTTCGATGGCCTCTGCGCCGTAGCCCGCTTTTTCAACGGCCTGCACTAAATCTGCGGCGGAGGCACTGCCCATCACCAGCGCGGTACGCTCCGCAAGATTGACCCGTGCCTGCGCGACACCCGGTACAGCCTGCAAGGCATTTTGTACCCGGGAGACGCAGCTGGCGCAGCTCATGCCGTTGATCAGCAGCTGTTGGCTGTCATCAATATCATCAGCTACCGGAAGCTCAGGAGTGGCCGCTGTCAGTGCTTCCGACGGGGATGATGACTCTGCCAGCGGTTTAGCCTTTGGGTGGCTCAGCTCCGCCCCATAACCAGCCTGTTTGATCGTATCAATCAGCGCATCCGCACTGGCGCTACCGGTGACGGCGGCGTGATCAAGGGTCACTTCAGCGCTGTCTACATCAGGACGCTGTTCCAGACTTTCTTTAACGCGTTTGACACAGTGGCCGCAGGAGAGGCCGTCCAGTGTCAGGTCAATAGTGTGAGACATAACAAAACTCCCGTATAATGATCTGGTCAGATGTTGACCGGCATAACGCTTTTCGCTAACTGTTATGAAGGTTAAACCTTCCATCAAGGGGAAGGTCAAGGGGGAAATGTGAATATCAGTGATGTTGCGAAAAAAACCGGATTGACCAGCAAAGCGATCCGTTTTTATGAAGAGAAGGGGCTGGTGACACCGCCGCTGCGCAGTGAAAATGGCTACCGCAGTTATACGCAACTGCATCTTGATGAACTGACGCTGCTGCGCCAGGCGCGGCAGGTGGGATTTAACCTTGAAGAGTGCGGCGAGCTGGTCACCTTATTCAACGATCCGGCACGCCATAGCGCAGACGTGAAAAAACGAACGCTGGAGAAAGTGGCTGAGATTGAACGCCACATTACCGAGTTACAGGCGATGCGTCAGCAGCTTCTGGCGCTGGCGGAATCCTGTCCGGGGGATGACAGCGCCGACTGCCCGATTATCGATAATCTGTCCGGCTGCTGTCATCGTAAGGCTCATGCCTGACAGGCTTTAACCCGCAGGGTTATCCCTTCCACCGCAATGACCTCAACCTGCGTGCCGGCGCTGAGGTCATCGTCGGCCACCACAGGCCATGAACTGTCGCCCACGCGCATATGTCCGCGCCCGTTAACCAGCGCCGTGTCGAGCGTAAAACGTTTGCCGACAATCTGCTGCCCGCGCTGATTGAGGTGGGCGTCGAGCGGTTTCTGGTCTGCCACCTGGCGGTTAAGCCAGCGCCACCACAGCCAGGCGGCCAACAGCGTCAGCACGGCAAATAACGCCCCCTGCCACGCCCAGTCGAGGGGCAGTAGCCAGACCACTAACCCGGTAATGACAGCGGCAACACCGCTCCAGAGCAGGTAACCGTTGCCGCCAAGCATCTCCGCGGCCAGCAATAAGCCACCGAGGCTTAGCCAGAATGCATGAGGATGTGCGACGATTAGCTCAATCATTTTTTGCGCTCGTTTCCGCTGTCTTTGATAAGTTCCGTGATCCCGGCGATGGAGCCCATCAGGCTGCTGGCATCCAGCGGCATCATCACTACTTTGCTGTTGTTCGCGGAGCCAATCTCTTTCAGCGCGTCAGTGTATTTTTGCGCAACAAAGTAGTTCACCGCCTGGATATCACCTGCTGCAATTGCTTCAGAGACCATCTGGGTGGCGCGGGCTTCCGCTTCTGCAGAACGTTCACGGGCTTCCGCCTGTAAGAAGGCAGACTGGCGTTCACCTTCCGCTTTCAGGATCTGCGACTGTTTTTCCCCTTCGGCTTTCAGGATCTCTGCCTGACGTACCCCTTCAGCTTCCAGAATGTAGGCGCGTTTGGTCCGTTCCGCTTTCATCTGCGCGTTCATGGAGGCGATCAGCTCTGCCGGTGGGCGCACGTCACGGATCTCAATACGAGTGACTTTGATCCCCCACGGGTTGGTGGCCTCGTCGACAATGTGCAGCAGGCGGGTGTTAATGCTGTCGCGCTGAGAGAGCATCTCGTCCAGCTCCATTGAACCGAGTACGGTACGAATGTTGGTCATCGTCAGATTTACGATAGCCAGCTCCAGATTGCTGACTTCATAGGCCGCTTTTGGGGCATCAATAACCTGAATAAAACAGACCGCATCAATGGTGACGTTGGCGTTATCCTTGGAGATCACTTCCTGGGAAGGAATATCCAGCACCTGTTCCATCATATTGATTTTACGTCCAATCCTGTCCATGAAAGGGACAATCAGGCTTAAACCCGGCTGGAGCGTGTTGGTGTAGCGGCCAAAGCGTTCAACGGTCCACTGATACCCCTGTGGGACAATTTTGACGCCAGCGCCGACAATAACCAGCGCAACGAAAATAAGGACAGGTATAACGATAAGCATAAAAACCTCCTGTTTTGCATGCTGTGACGAAGGGAACGGCGTGTGTGTTATGAGTCAGTATATCGGCTATCGGGCTGAAATTCGCCCCTGTAAAGAAGGGGGCGCGACGAATACCGGTAAAACCTTTACTCCAGCCATCGATACACCCTATTCGCGCTGCGTTCGTGAAAGGATTATTCTACGCATGGTTGCAATAAAGGTGGTTACAGGATGCATGATGAACAATAAAAATACGCTCTTGCAGGTCAGGGATGTCGGTTTTCGTGTGGCAAATACCACGATCCTTCAGCATGTCGATTTTTGTCTTTCCCCGGGTGAGTTCAAACTGATAACAGGGCCGTCAGGCTGTGGTAAAAGCACGTTATTAAAGATTGTCGCTTCACTGCTCAGCCCCACTGAGGGCGCTATTCTGTTTGAAGGGCAGGATATCGCGACGCTGTCGCCAGAAAGCTATCGCCAGCAGGTCTCTTACTGCGTGCAAACCCCTTCGCTGTTTGGGGACACGGTTTATGACAACCTGGTCTTTCCGTGGCAAATCCGTCATAAAACGCCGGAGCCAGAAAAATTTATCGCCGATCTGGCCCGCTTTGGCCTGTCGAAAGAGACGCTGACTAAATCCATCAATGAATTATCGGGCGGCGAAAAGCAGCGTGTTTCGCTGATTCGCAATCTGCAGTTTTTGCCGAAGATATTGTTACTGGACGAGATCACCAGCGCACTGGATGAGGTGAACAAACGCAACGTTAACGAGATTATTCATCGTTACGCAAACGAGCAGAATATTGCCGTGCTGTGGGTTACGCACGATTCAAACGAAATTACCCATGCGGATGACGTCATTACGCTTGAGCCGCAGGGCGGGAAAATGCAGGAGGCAAACCGTGGGTGAGCATAATATTACGAATACGTCGCTGGCGTTTTCGATGGTACTGGTACTGATCGCTATTGTGGTGAGCTACCGGGAAAAGCTGGGTCTGGAGAAAGATATTATCTGGAGTATCTGCCGCGCGGTTATCCAGCTCATTATTGTCGGCTATGTGCTGAAGTATATTTTTAACGTCAACCACGCGGTGCTGACGCTCCTGATGGTGTTGTTTATCTGCTTTAACGCGGCGTGGAACGCGCAGAAACGCAGTAAGTATATCGATAAGGCGTTTGTCTCATCGTTTATCGCCATTACAACCGGGACGGCGCTGACGCTGGCGGTGCTGGTGGTGTCCGGCTCAATCGAGTTTACGCCGATGCAGGTTATCCCTATTTCCGGGATGATTGCGGGGAACGCGATGGTGGCTGTAGGACTGTGTTACAACAACCTCGGCCAGCGATTTAGCAGTGAACAACAGAAGCTGCAGGAGAAATTAAGCCTGGGGGCGACACCGAAAATGGCCTCGGCGGTACTGATCCGCGACAGCATCCGCTCGTCGCTGATCCCAACGGTGGATTCCGCAAAAACGGTTGGGCTGGTTAGCCTGCCGGGAATGATGTCGGGGCTGATTTTTGCCGGTATCGATCCGGTCAAAGCCATTAAATATCAGATCATGGTGACCTTTATGCTGCTCTCTACGGCCAGCCTGTCGACCATCATTGCCTGCTATTTAACCTATCGGAAGTTCTACAACGCGCGCCATCAGCTGGTGGTGACGCAGTTGAAAAAGGCGGGGTGACCGCCTCTTTTGCAGGCCCGGTGAGCGCAAACGGCACCGGGCCTGTTCATCAGTAGAGCAGGGCGTACAGCTGACGGCGGTACGTCGACGCCAGCGCATCGCCGGTGCCCAGCGCGGCCAGGATCTCCTGGAACATTTTCCGCGCCTGACCGTCGGCGGCACCCAGATCGTTTTGCAGATGGCTGAACAGCAGTGCCAGCGCTTCTTCGTTACGTCCCACCTGATGCAGCTGCAGCGCCAGCTGGCTTGCCAGCGCGGCATCGGTCGGGTTATCGGCAACCTGCTGTTGAAGCTGCTGGATCTCCGGCGTATCCGCCGCCTGTTTCAGCAGATCGATCTGCGCGACCAGACCCTGATAACGGGTATCCTGATCCTGCAGTGGAATGGTCTTCAGCACAGCTTCTGCATCGTCGGAACGGTGCAGGGCAATCTGCGTTTCCGCAAGGAGCAGGCCAATCTGGCTGTCCTGTTTCGACAGCTGCCACGCCTCTTTGAGCAGCGGCAGCGCTTCGTCGTATTTGCCTTCCTGCATCAGTCCCATGGCTTCCTGCGCCTTCAGCTCTTCCTCGCGCGGCAGGACTTTATCCAGCAGGGCGCGAATCGCTTCTTCAGGCTGTGGCCCCTGGAAGCCATCAACAGGTTGACCATTCTGGAACAGATAGACGGTAGGAATCGCGCGCAGGCCAAACTGAGACGCCACCATAGGCTCAGCGTCACAATCCAGTTTGGCGAGAATGAACTGGCCATTGTATTGCGCGGCAAGGCTTTCGAGTACCGGCGTCAGCTGCAGACAATGTTGGCTACGCTCAGACCAGAAGTAGAACAGCACCGGTTTGGTCATGGACTGTTCGAGGGTCTGTTGCAGGTTTGCTTCAGTAATATTGACGATATTCTGTACGGACATGCGGCCTTCTCTTTTATCGGTTTGTTATTTACATGGGGGTTAGCGACGACGCTTCAACTCAACCGTGTAAAATTTTGTCCATCATCCGGCCCGGCAGCAGGCGTTTTAACCAGCCTACCGCATGGGTTACCAGCGTCACCGGATAGCGCATTTTTGGGTTTTCGCTCTCAAAAGCATGGCGCACTTTAGCGACGACTGCTTCCGGCCCGAGCGTAAAGCGTGCGGCGATACCGGGGTTTTCGACCGGTTTATCCGCCTGGGTCTGGTTAACGTTTTCCGTAAAGCGGGTGCGGATAGGGCCCGGCTCAATCAGGCTGACCTTAATGCCGCTGTGACGCAACTCCATGCGCAGGGCATCGGACCAGGCCTCCAGCGCATATTTGCTGGCGGCATAGGCCCCGCGGCCCGGGGTTGAAATCAGCCCCATCACGGAGGAGGTCATCACAATGCGTCCTTCACCGTGCGGCAGCATGGCGGGGAGCAGGCGCATGGTAAGCTGATGGACGCCAAAGAAATTGGTGGAAAACTGTTTTTCCAACTGCTCGCGGGTGAGCGTGTCCAGGGGACCATACACGCCGTAACCGGCATTGTTAAAAAGGCCGTACAGACGGTTGTCGGTCAGGGCCAGCACCTCATCGGCTGCGCGTTCCACGCTTTCCGGTGAGTCTAAATCCAGTAACACACCGGTAAAGCCCAGCCCGTTCATGCGTTCGACGTCGTCGGGTTTACGGCAGGCCGCCAGTACCCAATATCCCTGACGCTTCAATTCGAGTGCACTTTCAAGACCGATTCCGCTGGAACATCCTGTAATTAAGACCGATTTTTGCATAACTTTACCTGTCAGGATCTCCGCTGAATTAGGAGTCATGTTTAACTAAAGGGGCCAGCCGTGTTGCCATCCAGTCGGCAATAAACGGCTGCGCATCGCGATTGGGGTGGATCCCATCGTCTTGCATCCACTGGGGTTTGAGATAGACCTCTTCCATAAAAAATGGCAGCAGCGGAATATCAAACTCGTTGGCAAGCTTTGGGTAGATCGCGCTAAAGGCTTCATTATACCGACGTCCATAGTTGGCGGGCAGGCGAATTTGCATCAGCAGCGGTTGCGCGTTCGCGGCCTTAATATCCTTAAGGATCGTGCGCAGGGTCTGTTCCGTTTGCTGAGGCTGGAAACCACGCAAGCCATCATTACCGCCCAGCTCAACCAGCACCCATCGCGGTTGATGCTGTTTGAGCAAGGCTGGCAGGCGCGACAAGCCTTGCTGCGAGGTATCACCGCTGATGCTGCCATTAATAACCGTTGTCTTACTCTGCCATTTGTCATTGAGCAGAGCTGGCCAGGCCGCGTTGGCCGCCATGCGATAGCCTGCACTCAGGCTGTCACCGAGAACCAGTAACGTGTCCGCTGCCGCCGCGCGGAAGGTCATCAGGATTAAAAACAGGAAGGGCAAATGCCAGCGGAAAACATTGTTGAAGTTCATCGTCTTAAGAAGTCCGTCGGTCAGGGGGAACACGAGCTTTCCATCCTCACCGGAGTTGAACTCGTTGTCAAACGCGCCGAAACCATTGCGCTGATTGGCGAGTCCGGTTCCGGGAAGTCCACGCTGCTGGCCATTTTAGCCGGTCTGGACGACGGCAGCAGTGGAGAGGTCAACCTGGTCGGGCAACCGCTGCATCAGCTTGATGAAGAGGCGCGTGCCACGCTCCGCGCTCGTCATATCGGGTTTGTCTTTCAGTCCTTCATGCTGATCCCGACGCTCAATGCGCTGGAAAACGTTGAACTGCCGGCACTGCTGCGCGGCGGTAACAGCCGTGAAAGTCGCGCCCACGCGAAGGCATTGCTGGAGCAACTAGGGCTTGGCAAACGCCTCGACCATCTTCCGGCGCAGCTTTCCGGCGGGGAGCAACAGCGTGTGGCCCTGGCCCGGGCGTTTAACGGCCGCCCGGACGTGCTGTTTGCGGATGAGCCTACCGGAAACCTCGACCGAAAGACCGGGGATAAAATTGCTGACCTTCTGTTTTCGCTCAACCGTGAACACGGGACCACGCTGATTCTGGTGACCCACGATCCGCAACTGGCTGCCCGCTGCGACCGTCGCCTGCGACTGGTTAACGGTGAACTGCAGGAGGAAGCATGATTGCCCGCTGGTTCTGGCGCGAATGGCGCTCGCCCACGCTGTTGATTGTCTGGATGGCGTTAAGCCTGGCGGTAGCCTGCGTGCTGGCGTTGGGCAGCGTCAGCGATCGCATGGAGAGAGGGTTAAGCCAGCAAAGCCGCGAGTTTATGGCCGGAGACAGGGCGCTGCAAAGCTCGCGTCCCGTCCCGCTGGGCTGGCTTGACGAGGCGCGTAAGCGTGGGCTGAAGGTGGGGGAACAGCTGAGCTTTCAGACCATGACCTTTGCCGGCGATACGCCGCAGCTGGCGAGCGTCAAAGCCGTCGACGACCTTTACCCGCTGTACGGTGAACTGCAGACCAGCCCGCCTGGCTTAAAGCCGAAACCGGGCACGGTGCTGCTGGCGCCACGTTTAATGGCGCTGCTGAACCTGAAAACGGGTGACAGCATCGACGTGGGTGACGCCACGCTCCGTATCGCCGGGGAGGTGGTTCAGGAACCTGACTCCGGCTTTAACCCGTTCCAGCTTGCCCCGCGCTTGCTGATGAATACCGCTGATGTGGCGAATACCCATGCCGTGCAGCCGGGAAGCCGCGTCACCTGGCGCTATAAGTTTGCGGGAACGCCCGCCCAGCTTGACGCGTATGAAAAATGGCTGCTGCCGCAGTTAAAACCGGAGCACCGCTGGTACGGACTGGAGCAGGACGAAGGGGCGCTTGGTAAATCTCTCGAACGTTCTCAGCAGTTCCTGCTGCTTTCAGCGCTGTTAACCCTGCTGTTGGCCGTGGCGGCGGTGGCGGTGGCCATGGGGCACTACTGCCGCAGCCGATACGATCTGGTGGCGATCCTCAAAACCCTCGGCGCGGGCAGCGCCCAGCTGCGTAAGCTGATTGTCGGCCAGTGGCTGATGCTGCTGGTGTTGTCAGCACTCACCGGTGGGGCGATGGGGCTGCTGTTTGAAAAGCTGCTGATGGTCATGCTGAAACCGGTACTGCCTGCCGCACTTCCACCGGCCAGCCTCTGGCCGTGGCTGTGGGCGATTGGCGCGATGATGGTGATTTCGGTGCTGGTGGGGCTTCGCCCGTATCGGCTGTTGCTCGCGACGCAGCCGCTGCGCGTGCTGCGCCGTGACGTGGTGGCCAACGTCTGGCCGCTGAAGTTCTATCTTCCTGTCATTGTTGCGATTTCGGTTGGGTTGTTGGCCTGGCTGATGGGCGGCAGCACGCTGCTGTGGGCCGTACTGGCCGGGGCGGTGGTGCTGGCGCTGCTGTGTGGTGTGGTCGGCTGGGTGCTCCTTAATGTGCTTAAAAAGCTGACGGTGAAGTCGCTTCCCGTGCGGCTGGCGGTGAACCGTCTGATGCACCAGCCCTGGTCTACGCTGAGTCAGCTGTCTGCCTTTTCGCTGTCGTTTATGCTGCTGGCACTGCTGCTGGTGCTGCGCGGCGATCTGCTGGATCGCTGGCAACAGCAGCTTCCGCCGGAAAGCCCGAACTATTTCCTGATCAATATCGCCCCTGAGCAGGTGACACCGCTGAAGACGTTCCTGGCGGAACACCAGATTGTGCCGGAGTCGTTCTACCCCATCGTCCGTGCGCGTCTGACGCAGATCAACGGCCAGTCCACGGAGGGAAACAAGGATGAATCGCTTAACCGCGAACTGAACCTGACCTGGCAGGAGAAACGTCCAGATCACAACCCGATTACCGCCGGCAGCTGGCCGCCGAAAGCGGGTGAAGTGTCGATGGAAGAGGGGCTGGCGACGCGCCTGAACGTCAGGCTGGGCGACAGCGTGACCTTTACCGGCGATACCCAGGACTTTAGCGCTAAGGTCACCAGCCTGCGTAAGGTGGACTGGGAAAGCCTGCGGCCGAACTTCTTCTTTATTTTCCCCGCAGGCGCACTGGACGGACAGCCGCAAAGCTGGCTCACCAGTTTCCGCTGGGAAAACGGCAACGGTATGCTGACCCGGCTGAACCGCGAATTTCCGACGGTCAGCCTGCTGGATATTGGCGCGATCCTTAAACAGGTCGGGCAGGTGCTGGAGCAGGTCAGCCGGGCTCTGGAGGTCATGGTGGTGCTGGTGACGATCTGCGGTGTACTGTTGCTGCTGGCCCAGGTGCAGGTCGGGATGCGGCAGCGTCATCAGGAGCTGGTGGTCTATCGCACGCTCGGGGCGAGTAAGCGACTGCTGCGCACCACGCTGTGGAGCGAGTTCGCCCTGCTGGGGCTGGTCTCGGGTCTGGTGGCGGCGATGGGTGCTGAGACGGCGTTAGCCGTGCTGCAGACCCGCGTCTTCGATTTCCCGTGGGAGCCTGACTGGCGACTGTGGTTCACGCTGCCGGTCTGCGGTGCGGTGCTGCTGTCGCTGTGCGGCGGCTGGCTCGGCACGCGATTGCTAAAAGGCAAAGCGCTGTTCCGTCAGTTTGCCAGTTAGTTCAAATCCGTGATAATTACGCACCGGTTTATCTGCTGGTGCGTAATAATTTAGCAGCACAAATCGGTAATACCCATGCGTTTAGTAGCACAAAACATTAAAAACCCGCGCACACAGCAAGATTATTTCCAGTTAATATTCACCTGCTAAATATTTAGCAGCGTGTCTATAAAGGAAAAATAATGACTATAAAAAAATCAGCGCTGGCAGTAACAATTGGCGCAGCAGTGGCATTGACCTCATTCGCATCTCAGGCGGAAATCACGGTTCTTAAACAAGACCCTCAGGCGGGTAACCCGCTGAGCCGTCTTAACTTTACCGTTGGCGGCAGTATTCGTCCTCAGTTCAACATGATGACGGGCGACGGCGATAAAGGCTCCTACAAACGTAATGGCTTCGACGGCGGCACCCGTTTCCGTTTCGCAGCAGATTACTATCTGTTTGATGACATCAGCTGGATCAGCTACTACGAGCTGGGTGTGAACATTCCGGCGCTGTTCAACTGGGATAATCACTACGCTGAAGGTGCTAACGACACCTCTCGCCGTATGCTGTACACCGGTCTGAAGAGCGACACCTGGGGTACGCTGACCTTCGGTCAACAGAACAGCGTTTACTATGATGTGGTTGGCGTGAAAACCGATATCTGGGACTACGACATGATTGGTCAGGCTCCAGGTAACGGGATCAACGGTGACTACGACGGCTCTTATCGTTCACGCAAAATGCTGAAATATAAGAAAACCGTAGGCGATGCGGATATCTATGCATCCTACCTGTTTGAAGACAGCGAATACCTGCCGGGCAATGGCCTGCGTTACAAACGTAAAGGCGGCGGTTCACTGGGTCTGGATTACCACCTGACCACCGATCTGACCTGGGGCGCAGCGTGGAACTACACCCGCGCGGACATGCGTAACCCGGACAACGGCGACAGCAAATCTTACGACCAGAATATCCTCGGTACCGCGCTGAGCTGGACGCCGGATAACTGGACCTTCTCGGCTGGCGGGGGCTGGTACCAGAACTTCCTGACCACCAAAAAAGTGTCTACTGACAACTACTTTGCCGGTGATGCATGGGGTATTGAATACTTCGCAGGGTACAAATTCCCAATCGATCAGTATGCGGTGAAATCCATCCAGCCTTATTTCATGGGTGACCGTATTGAGTACGTGAATGGTCGTAACTACCAGCGTATCGATAACGGCGTGGGTGTTAGCGTCCAGCTGGACTACGGTTTCCGTGTTGATTACGAACACGTGTTCACCTCCAGCACGGATAACCTGGGCGACATGAACCTGGTGCGTCTGCGTTACGACTTCTAAGTTCAGTCAGCAGGGGAGTTACCCCGATATGAAAACGGCAACCCTGGGTTGCCGTTTTTTTTGCGCGTGATTCAGCGATTGAGCCAGTCAGCCACGTCCTCAAACGTTCCGCGAAACACAATCTTCTCCGCCTTTTTTGCCAGCTGCCAGGTGTACATCGGGTCGTAATAGTCGTTCAGCAGCGGGGCAAGCCAGCGCAAATGCGCGTCGGTGCTGCCAGAACGTTGTTGCTCCTGCAGGGCGGAATCCAGCAGCGCCGTAAAGTCTGCAAAGCGCTGCAGCCCCAGACGGCGGCGAATGGCAAACAGGCCGTGGTGCAGGTATTCGCTGTACGCGTTCCAGCCCGCCTCTTCGCCAAAGGCAGCAGAAAAATCCGCCCACATATGGTCGAAATACTCTTCACGCAGGCGTTCAAGACGGACATCAAACGGGTCTTCTACTACCACAACAGGCGCCTGAACCATGCGGTCTCGCAGGCATTCCGGCAGGTGGTTGGAGCCAATCATCCGCCCTTCATCCTCAAGCACCCAGCGTGCGGCCTCTTTTTTCAACAGCACGACGGCGAGCTGATTTTCGAAGCTCGCCTGAGAAAGCTGTGGTGTAAGCGTGCGGCCAAACGACGAGCCGCGATGGTGTGCCAGCCCTTCCAGATCCACGCCCTGCGCGTGCTGTTTCACCAGCAACGTTTTGCCGCTCCCGGTACAGCCGCCGATCAGCACCATCGGTTTTTGCACCTGCTCAGCGGTTACCTCAATCGCGGTCTGACGCAGCGCTTTATAGCCGCCTGCGATCAGCGGGTAATCCACGCCGCGCGCTTTCAACCAGGCCTGAGTGATATGCGAGCGTTGACCGCCACGCGCGCAGCAGAGGTAGCCGATGGGGTGGGAGAGACAGGCTTCGCGCCAGGCGTTAATGCGCATCTCACGGGTACTGCCTGCGACCAGGCTATGGCCGAGAGCAAGCGCAGCGTCCGGCCCCTGGCGTTTATAGCAGGTACCGACGGCGGCGCGTTCATCATCGTTCATCAGAGGCAGGTTGATTGCCGCAGGCATCGCGCCCTGGGCGAATTCGATCGGCGCGCGAACGTCGATTAAAGGGGTATCGGATGCGAGGATCGCGCGATAGTCCGTTCCATCGTTCATGGTTTTTCCAGAAGAAAACTAAGCTGCAATGGGCGGGGATTGTACGCCGGGGAGGGGGAAGGTCAACTCCCCGGCAGAGGAGTATTACTTAAGCTTTGATTGCGCCCAGATAATTCCGCTCGCGTATTCCGGCGGCAGGAGAGGAATAATCGCTTCCAGCGTGGCGCCCAGACGATCGGTGTCGGTATCGTTCAGGTTCAGGTGACCGACCTTACGACCCGGACGCACCTCTTTGTCATACCAGTGCAGATGCACCAGCGGCAGCTTGAGCCAGTCGTAGTTCAGATCGGTACCGATCAGGTTGATCATCACCGACGGGCTGTTCACCACCGGCTGCGGCAGCGGCAGGTCAGTGATGGCGCGCAGGTGCAGCTCGAACTGGCTGATGGACGCCCCGTTTTGGGTCCAGTGACCGCTGTTGTGAACGCGCGGTGCCAGTTCGTTAATCAGCAGACCGGACGGCGTGACAAAACACTCCATCGCCATGACGCCCACGTAACCGAGTTCGTGCATGATGGCAGAGAGCATCTCTTCTGCCTGCGCCTGCTGTTCAGCACTGGCCTGCGGGAATGCAACGCTGGTACGCAGGATCCCGTCCTGATGCAGGTTATGCGTCAGCGGATAAAAAACGGTATGGCCGTCCTGCCCGCGAGCGCCTACCAGCGAGACTTCACCGCTGAAGTTAATGCCCTGCTCAACGATGCACTCCCCGTAGCAATCGTCCGGCAGCTCGTGAGTGTCATCGGCGCGCAGACGCCACTGTCCACGACCGTCGTACCCGCCGACGCGACGCTTCACAATTGCCAGATCGCCCAGCATTGCGAATACATCCTTCCACTCGCTTTTATCGGACAATAGCTGCCACGGCGCAGTCGGCAGCCCGAGCTTATCGAACAGCTGCTTTTGCGTCAGACGGTCAGCAATAATGGGAAAGACGTCGCGGTTAACGAAGGCATTATGACGTGCCAGCTCGCGCGTCAGGGCCGTTTGTGGCCAGCGTTCAATCTCCGCGGTGATCACACTCTGGTGAAACGGCACGGCTTCCGGTTCGTCATCCAGCCCGACGGGCCAGACGGCAATACCCAGCGGCTCGCCGGCCTGACGCAGCATACGGCCTAACTGACCATTACCGAGGACGCATACCTGCTTCATGCCGCACCCCGCGGGTCCGGATTGTCCAGCACCTCGTCGGTCTGGGCTTTACGCCAGTCCGCCAGACGTTGATGTAACGCTTTATCGTGAGTCGCCAGGATCTGCGCGGCGAGCAGGGCAGCGTTGGCAGCGCCCGCTTTACCAATGGCCAGCGTGCCGACCGGAATGCCACGCGGCATCTGAACGATGGAATAGAGGCTATCGACACCACTTAACGCAGCGCTTTGCACCGGAACACCCAGAACCGGTACCAGCGTTTTGGCGGCAATCATGCCTGGCAGATGTGCTGCGCCGCCCGCACCGGCAATGATCACCTCATAACCCTTCTCTTCGGCGCTTTCGGCGAAGCTGAACAGTTTGTCCGGTGTACGGTGTGCGGAGACCACTTCAACGTGGTGCGGAACATTCAGGATTTCAAAGATTTCGGCGGTGAACTGCATGGTAGCCCAGTCGCTTTTGGACCCCATCACGATGGCGACACGCGCCGGATTATTGCGGGAAGACATGCGTCTTAAAACTCCTGTGGTGCGAAACACACTGCTTTCGAGGGCACAGAGAATAGCATGTAATAGGGGCAAGGAAAACGGTTGCGCGGTTAAAATCTGAGCCGTTGTGGCCCTCAGGAGATAACAAAACAGACCGCGTTCTGGCGGTCTGTTTTATCAGGCATCGATGTGCTTTGATGTGCTTTTGACGGGCGGCACGGTCAGCAGACGTCTTATTTAGTCAGTTCTGCCGTCATGTGAACGCGGTTGTTAAACTGAGCGCTGGTGATTTTGTAAGACGCGCCCTGTTCAGCAGCCTGAGCGGCAATTTTCGCTTCTGCGCGGTCAAGGGTAGAGGCAGTGGCGCTAACGCTCTGAGCAAAAGAACCGAAAGAGATCAGAGAGAGTGCGGCAACTGCAACGAAAGTTTTGATGGATTTCATGGTCGTATTCCTTAAGTGTTTTATCTGGGATAGGGCATGTTGCCCTGATGTGATAAATGATAGGCCGACCACGGGCTGATTAAAATCGAAACAATTTGCCGATATTGTTCAAAAAAATAGAATGATTTTTGACGGGTTAAAACGGGAAAGCGATCAGTTCCACACCGTCAGGCGTGACGCTGACCATAGAACCTTCGCTGTGCCAGGCCCCCAGGACGACGCGGTGGGCCGCTTCGCCGTTGGCGGTAAGGGTATGCACATCGGGACGATGAGTATGACCGTGGATCAACCACTGAACGCGGTGTTTTTCCATGACCCTGACTACCGCCTGGGGATTAACGTCCATAATGGCCATGGATTTGCCGCTGTTGGCGGCCTTACTGTCGGCACGCATTCTGGCTGCGATCCGCTTACGGATAAACAGCGGCAGAGCCAGGAATAGTTTTTGGATCCACGGGGTATGAACCTTAGCGCGAAACGCCTGATAGCCGGTGTCGTCAGTGCAGAGTGTGTCACCGTGCAGGATTAACACCTTTCGGCCATAAAGGTCGAGTACCTGCTCTTCCGGCAGCAGCGTCATGCCGCTTTCGCGGGCGTAGCGCTTGCCGAGCAGGAAATCACGGTTGCCGTGGATAAAGAAGCAGGGGACGCCGGAATCGACCAGCGCGTTAATGGCTGCCGCCATCTCGCGGTGCAGCGGGTTGGGATCGTCGTCGCCAATCCAGGCTTCAAACAGGTCACCCAGAATGTAAAGTGCATCGGCACTTTTCGCTTCACCGCGTAAAAAACGCAGAAAACCGGCGGTGATCGCCGGTTCTTCTGTTTGCAGGTGCAAATCTGCAATAAAGAGTGTCGCCACGAATTACTCGCTGACGGTCACGCTGTTAATCACGACGTCTTCTTTTGGAACGTCCTGATGCATACCGCTGCGGCCGGTCGCCACGGCTTTGATTTTGTCGACTACGTCCATACCTTCAACCACTTCTGCGAAGACGCAGTAGCCCCAACCCTGCAGGCTTTCGCCGGAGAAGTTCAGGAAGTCGTTGTCAGCAACGTTGATGAAGAACTGGGCTGTTGCAGAGTGAGGAGCCTGCGTACGCGCCATCGCCAGCGTACCACGGGTGTTTTTCAGACCGTTGTTCGCTTCGTTTTTGATCGCTTCTTTCGTCGCTTTCTGGTTCATGCCCGGTTCGAAACCGCCGCCCTGGATCATAAAGCCGTTGATCACGCGGTGGAAAATAGTGTTGTTGTAGAAACCTTCGCGGCAGTAGTCCAGGAAGTTTTTAACTGTTTCAGGCGCTTTGTCATCAAAGGTTTTGATTACGATATCGCCATGATTAGTGTGGAAAGTAACCATTTTTGCATCCTGTTCCGTTATTGTGGTACGTCGACCCGCGTTTGGGTCATCTATAGGGGCTTGTTATAGCATAACCACAGGATGCGATCACCTTGCATTGTGTGCTGCTTCAGGTTTGAATTACAGGTAGAATAACCGGTTTTCAACCACACACGTGTTTACATGGAATCTTCGATGTTAAAAATCTTTAATACAATGACGCGCCAAAAAGAGGAATTTAAACCTATCCATGCCGGGGAAATCGGCATGTACGTGTGTGGTATTACGGTTTACGATCTCTGTCATATCGGCCATGGCCGTACCTTTGTTGCTTTCGACGTTGTCTCGCGCTACCTGCGTTTTCTGGGCTACAACCTGAAATACGTGCGTAACATCACCGACATTGACGACAAAATCATCAAGCGCGCGAACGAAAATGGCGAAAGCTTTGTTGCGCTGGTGGATCGTATGATCGCGGAAATGCACAAAGATTTCGACGCCCTGAATATTCAGCGTCCGGACAGCGAGCCGCGTGCCACCCACCATATCCACGAAATTATCGACATCACCGAAAAGCTGATCGAACGTGGTCACGCCTATGTGGCCGATAACGGTGACGTGATGTTCTCCGTGCCGACTGACCCTACCTACGGTCAGCTTTCCCGTCAGGATCTGGATCAGCTGCAGGCCGGTGCGCGCGTTGATGTGGTGGACGTGAAGCGTAACCCGATGGACTTCGTGCTGTGGAAGATGTCCAAAGAGGGCGAACCAAGCTGGCCTTCCCCGTGGGGCGAAGGGCGTCCTGGCTGGCACATTGAGTGCTCGGCGATGAACTGCAAACAGCTGGGCAAACATTTCGATATTCACGGTGGCGGTTCGGATCTGATGTTCCCGCACCATGAAAACGAAATTGCACAGTCAACCTGTGCGCATGGCGGCGAGTACGTGAACTACTGGATGCACTCCGGGATGGTGATGGTTGACCGTGAGAAGATGTCTAAATCTCTGGGCAACTTCTTCACCGTGCGCGACGTGCTGAAATATTACGATGCGGAAACCGTGCGCTACTTCCTGATGTCTGGTCACTATCGCAGCCAGCTGAACTACAGCGAAGAGAACCTGAAACAGGCGCGTGCGGCGCTGGAGCGTCTGTACACTGCCCTGCGCGGTACCGATAAATCTGTACCCGCGGCAGGCGGTGAGGCATTTGAAGCGCGCTTTATTGACGTGATGAACGATGACTTCAACACGCCGGAAGCCTACTCCGTGCTGTTTGATATGGCGCGTGAAGTTAACCGTCTTAAGTCAGAAGATATGGCGGCAGCGAATGCATTGGCCTCCCATCTGCGTAAGCTCTCTTCGGTACTGGGTCTGCTGGAGCAGGAACCGGATCTGTTCCTGCAAAGCGGTGCGCAGGCGGACGATAGCGAAGTGGCGGAGATTGAGCAACTTATCAACGCGCGTCTGGAAGCGCGTCAGGCGAAAGACTGGGCGGCAGCAGATGCCGCGCGTAACCGTCTGACGGAAATGGGCATCATTCTGGAAGATGGCCCGCAGGGAACCACCTGGCGTCGGAAATAATTCTGGTGCGCGCTGATGCCCTCTCCCACCGGGAAAGGGTGCAAACACTAAAACGGCAACTGGGTTGCCGTTTTGCTTTTACCTCCGCTTCCACCACAACAGCCCCATCAGCACAACCCCTGGCAGCCACACCCACAGCAGTTCCGACATAATCACCTGATGCCCGTAGGGCGTGGTATAGCGTGACAGCGCAAACGGCGCGACCTTAATGACCTGCCACGGTGCAAAAAACCGTTCATCTGACCACGGCCACAGCCAGCCGACGCCTTTCCCTCCGGTGGTGATGGAATCCAGCAAGCTGTGCGACAGCAGAGACACGGTTAAGAACAGCCAGCAGCGGGTCAGACTTGCCCGAAACCATCGTCGGCCCATCAGTACGCAAAGTATCGGCACCACAAAGGCAAACAGCAGGGAGTGGGTAAAGCCGCGGTGGCCGAACACATTGCCGTAGGCAACGCCGAACTTAAACGCCAGCACGTCGGCGTCCGGCAGCATGGCGAGGACGACGCCGGCAAACAGCAGGCGGGGAGGGATGATTTTACGTCCCAGGCCTAAGCCCAGACACAAAGGCACTACAGCGTGGGTGATAACGGTAGGCATTGCAATTATCCATGGCAAAGCAGGGAAATATAGCAGCGAATGGGCGCAATGAGGATGGTGTTAGCGTCTTATTTACGCCGATTCCCGGGCAATAAGCTGCCCGGAAAGGGTGATACGCTGTGTTTGCAGATCCGGCTCTTTTAGCTTGCGGATGATCAACCCCGCCGCCTGACGCCCCGTCTCCTCACTGGCGGAGGAAACGTAGGTAAACGAGGGAGACGTCAGGTTCACGTGCAGCATATCTTCAAAACCGACCAGCGCGACCTGCTGGGTGAGAAACACATCTTTCCCCACGGTGCGCCCCACCTGATGAATGCCGGAGATGGAGCCGATCATCGCATCCGGCGAGTGGCAGAGCAGGGCGGTAATGGTGTTGTTTTTTTCCAGCAGCTGGCGGGTGGCGAAACCTGCGGCCAGCGTGTCATCGCTACACGCAGGCGAGTATTCCTCACGCCAGACCAGGCCGTTCTGGGTCATCGCGCTGCGAAAGCCGAGCAGACGCTGCTCGCGGATAAGGCAGCCTTCACGACCCCCAATGTAGGCAATGTTGCGGTGTCCGCGCTCGATAAGATAACGCGCGGCAAGGTTCGCCGCCTGGCGATTGTCGCGCATCACCAGATTGCATTTTTCATCCAGCAGGGACTGAGAGACCACCACCAGCGGCAGCGGGCACTGGCGGATGTGTTCCGGCAGCGAGGATGCCCGGGTGTCAGAGGCCAGATAGATAACGCCGGCGACCCCCTGCTGTTTAAACGACAGCAGGCAGCGCTCAAGATGTTCATGGTCGTTCAGCGGCTGGCCGAGGAAAACCATATACCCCTGTCTCTCCAGCTCCTGGACGATGCTCGCCATCACCTTAATGGAAAAGCTGTCGCTAAAGTCGCGCAGGATCAGGCCGATCAGGTTGGAGGTGTTGGCGCGGAGGTTGGCAGCGGCGACGTTATGAACATAGCCCAGCGTAGTGATGGCAGCATTGACCTTCGCGATCGTTGCGTCTGAAATTTTCCCTTTCTGGCGCAGCACCAGCGACACGGTGGAGACCGAAACGCCCGCATGCTTTGCGACATCAATGATGCTGACTTTCTTCAAAACCGCTCCCTGAAATTTACCGATTATCAGCCAGATAAGACAACGTCCCCCAGCGTACAGGAGACGTGTCGTTCAGGCATCTTATTATTTGCCAATCATGGTGGACATGGTCTGGGCGATAAACTGTGCTCTGGCACCGAAAATCACCTGAATACCGTTATCACCGACGAACACTACGCCGCGGGCGCCAAGGCCGTTCAGACCGTCCTTATCAACCGCTTCACTTTTTGCCACTTCCAGGCGCAGACGGGTGATGCAGGAGCCGACGGAGTCGATGTTGTGCGCGCCGCCCAGCAGGTTGATGATCTCTGTAGCGAGTTCTTAATCTGACTTATCGTCCGCACTGGCGGTCACTTCTGTACGGCCCGGCGTTTTCACGTCGAAACGACGGATCACAAAGCGGAACGTGAAGTAGTAAATCAGGCCCATCGGAATGCCGATAATAATGGCGTTCAGGAAGTTGGTTTTGTAGCCGTTAAATGACGGCAGGATCCCGAACGAGAGGTAGTCGATAAAGCCCGCAGAGAACGACTTGGCGATATGCGCATGCAGCAGATACATGGTCATGTACGCCAGACCGGCCATGATGGCGTTAAAGACGTACAGAATAGGGGCGACGAAGATAAAGGTAAATTCAACCGGCTCGGTGATCCCCGTCAGGAAGCAGGTGAGCGCCGCAGAGAACAAAATACCGGCCGCGATTTTCTTATTTTTGGTGTGCGCTTCGTGGTACATCGCCAGACACGCCGCAGGCAGCGCGAACAGCATCAGCGGGAATTCACCCTGCATGAACTTACCGGCGTTCTGGTAGCTGTCACTGCTGAAGGATTTGACCCCTTCTTCGAGCATCTTAAACCAGATGGTCTGGTCGCCGTGAATCACCTGACCGGCCTGGGTGGTGTAATCCCCAAACGAATACCAGAAAGAGGGATACCAGATGTGGTGCAGGCCGAGTGGGATCAGCGCACGTTCCACCAGACCGAAGATAAAGGTCGAGGCTGCCTGATTATCGCCATTAACCACCACGGAGAGCGCATCGATGCCCGCCTGGATATGCTGCCAGACATACGGCAACAGCAGGCCGAGCAGGAAAGAGAGAAACGCTGTCGCAATCGCCACAAAGCGTTTCCCGGAGAAGAACCCGAGGAACTCTGGCAGCTGCAGGGTGTGGAAACGGTTATAGCACCAGGCGGCGAGAATCCCGCAGATCAGGCCGCCGAAGACGCCCATCTGCAACGTCGGGATGCCGACCACCATCGCGTATTTGCCGCCCTGAGACGCCATTTCCGGCGTGATGCTCAAGACGGTGCTGATGGTGATGTTGGTGACAAACACCGAGACCGCCGCCGAGAGCGCGGCAATGCCGGACTCGGATGCCAGCCCCACGGCGGAACCAATGGCAAACAGCATCGGCAGGTTATCAAAGATAACCCCGCCCGCGTTCATCATCAGCGGCAGGTGAAACTTATCGCCAAAGGCCAGCAGCAGGCCCGCAGCGGGAAGCAGTGAAATTGGCAGCATTAACGCGCGACCAATCATCGATAATTTAGAGAGCGATTTAACAAACCCTGATATCAGACTCATGCTGATTTCCCCCGAGTAGCGCTTTTTTTGGCGCTGTTATTGTAAGTAGAACGTTTTAGTAGAACGTTCTACTTATCGTGGGGAAAGAGTGAAAAACGCGCAACAGAATTTTCACTTTTCAACAGATGAAATAGTGATTATTTGAAGTCGATCGATAATTAACCGTGATGGGTGTGGGGGAAATGTGGGTTCCCTCTCCCGACGGGAGAGGGGGAGAGCATCAGGCGGTCACCGTCACGGTTTGCCCTTCAAAGCTCACGGTCTGACCCGCGACAATTTTGCAGCGCTTGCGGGTTTCCACTGCGCCGTCCACCTTAACAAGCCCGTCGGCAATGGCGATTTTGGCCTGTGCGCCGCTTTCGGTCCAGCCTTCCAGCTTCAGCAGATCGCACAGCTCAACGTGCGGGTGTTTACCTAATGAAAATGTGGCCATCTTACGCGTCCTCTACGTCGTGGTACTCTTCGCATGCCTGCAAAGTATTCTGAATCAGTGTGGCTACGGTCATCGGGCCTACGCCGCCCGGAACTGGGGTAATGTAAGAGGCGCGAGCCGCAGCATCTTCGTAAACCACGTCACCGACCACTTTCCCGTTTTCCAGACGGTTAATACCGACGTCCACAACGATCGCGCCTTCTTTAATCCATTCACCCGGAATAAAGCCCGGCTTCCCGACCGCCACGATCAGCAGATCGGCGTTTTCTACGTGATGACGCAGATTTTTGGTAAAGCGGTGGGTCACGGTGGTGGTGCAGCCAGCGAGCAGCAGCTCCATGCTCATCGGACGGCCAACAATGTTTGATGCGCCAATGACCACGGCGTTCAGACCGTAGGTATCGATGTTATAACGCTCCAGCAGCGTAACGATTCCGCGCGGCGTGCACGGACGCAGACGCGGGGCGCGCTGGCACAGACGGCCCACGTTGTACGGGTGGAAACCGTCAACGTCTTTGTCGGGGGCGATACGTTCCAGCACCTTCACGTTGTCGATGCCGGCTGGCAGCGGCAGCTGAACCAGAATACCGTCGATCGCGTTGTCGGCATTCAGAGTATCAATAAGTTCCAGCAGCTCTGCTTCGCTGGTGGTTTCCGGCAAATCGTAAGAGCGGGAGACGAACCCCACCTCTTCACACGCTTTGCGTTTGCTGCCGACATAAATCTGCGATGCCGGGTTGCTGCCGACCAGCACAACGGCCAGCCCGGGGGCGCGTTTTCCGGCAGCTTTACGCGCCTTCACTTTTTCCGCGACCTCAGAGCGCACCTGCTGCGCAATCGTTTTACCGTCAATAATCTTTGCTGCCATCAGAGAGAAGATTCCGTCTGTAACGTTTGAAAGGGGGGATTGCCTGTATTTTGTCAGAAGCGAGCGCCGCTGTCAGTCACCCTTTGCGAGTTTTCATCAGGAGGCCGTAAAAACCCTTCTGAGGGGATGGTCAATTTCTTAGGCAGGATTAGGATGTGACCTGGCGAAATGACAGCGTTTTGACATATTTTAAAATACATTCATGAGCTACTTTGTCTCCTCCGAAATAAGCTTTCAATTAATCAATTGAACGTATTTCTTATTCCCGATTATTCGCGGGAAGGGTTATTTACATTTTAAAGGAATAGACATGAAACTCAGCAACATTGCTTCTACTGTTATTGCTACTCTGGCCCTGGTTGCGGGTGCCGCAAATGCAGAAGATACAGTCACTCCGGTTACCGTAAATGGCGGTACCGTACACTTTAAAGGTGAACTGGTTAATGCTGCATGTTCAGTAAATACTGATTCTTCCGAGCAGACGGTTAACCTGGGCCAATACCGTACCGCGAAGTTCACGAAAGTGGGTGACACCACCTCTAATATTCCGTTCACCATTGAACTGAATGATTGTGACCCGCTGGTTGCGAAAACGGCCGCAGTTGCGTTCACCGGTCAGATCGACGCGACCGACAAAACCCTGCTGGCGGTAACCTCTGGTAACAACGACAACTCCGCGAAGGGCGTGGGCATCGAGATCCTCGACAGCAAATCCACCACCCTGACTCCAGATGGTTCAACCTTCTCTGCCGCGCAGAACCTGATCGAAGGGACTAACACCCTGAACTTCACCGCGCGTTACAAATCAACGGCTGCGACCACCGAGCCAGGCCAGGCAAACGCTGACGCCACTTTCGTAATGAAATACGAGTAATTCCTCCGCACAGGGATGTTCAGGCCTCAGGGAAGAGGCCGTCATACGCAAAGGCCAGGAACGAAGGATGACAAGGACCGGAACACTACTGCTGTTAACCCTTGCGATGGCCTGCCAGGCCTCAGCACATACCGTGGTAATCGACGGCGGCAAAGTTCATCTCAGAGGTGAGCTGGTGAACGGCGGCTGCGCCGTGGCACCCGACAGCCAGAACATGCGCATCGAAATGGGGCAGTACCGAACCAATTCATTTTCCGGTGTGGGCAGTTTTTCCACGGTCAATGTGCCCTTCACCGTGCGGCTGCTGGATTGCAGCGTGGATGTCTCGCGCACCGTGGGGATCCAGTTTCAGGGCGTTACGCCAGCAGAAGATCCGCAGGTTTTTCTGACGACATCGCGGCCAGGTGAATCACCGATAAGCAGCGGCGTCGGGCTGGCTCTTTTTGACGAACAACAACGTCAGATTATCCCGAACGCAACGGCCGTCAGCTGGTTGCCGGTGAATACCAGTGAGCTTGCGTTTCATTTTAGCGCCCGCTATCGGGCTATTTCCGAACACCTCGTGCCAGGCAATATTCAGTCGGATGTCTGGTTTACGTTGATTTATCCATAACACCTGCGAACACATTATTAAAGGTACGGTTGTGATGAATACCCTAATTAAACCAGGACTGTTTTTATCGTTAATTTTAATGATGGTTTCTGCATGCGCAAATGCTTCCGGCGGTATTGCGCTGGGGGCCACCCGCGTTATTTATCCGGCAGATGCAAAGCAAACTTCGCTGGCGATCACCAACAGCAATAAACAAGAGCGCTATTTAATCAACGCGTGGATCGAAAATGCGAACGGGCAAAAAGAAAAAACCTTTGCCGTGACCCCGCCGCTGTTTGTCAGCGAGCCGGACAGCGAAAACACGCTGCGCATTATTTATGCCGGGCCCGCGCTGCCTGCCGATCGTGAATCGCTCTTCTACATGAACGTGAAAGCGATCCCGTCCGTGAACAAAGCGAAAACGGAAAACAATAACGTGCTGCAGCTGGCTATCCTGTCGCGGATCAAGCTGTTTGTCCGCCCGACAAATCTGCCGATGCAGCCGGAAGAGGCGCTCTCGCAGCTGCGTTTTGAGCGCGTCGGCAACCACCTCAAAGTCAGTAACGCTTCGCCGTATTACATCACGCTGGTCAATATGAAGCTGGGCGGACAGACGCTGGATAACCTGATGGTTGCGCCTAAAAACTCGGCGCAGCAGGTACTGCCAGCCGCCGCAAGCGGTACGCTCTCCTGGCAGAGCGTGAATGACTACGGTGCCATTACGCCGGCGCGTAGCGTCAACCTGTGAGCAGAGTCAGGGCGATGAATAATCACCAGGGACGTTACTGCCCGGTCGCACTGGCGCTGATGGCAGCGCTCTGGCCACAGGCTGGCTGGAGCGAAAGCTACTTTAACCCGGCCTTCTTGTCCGATGACACCGCCAACGTGGCGGATTTATCGCGTTTTGAACAAGGTCACCAGCAGGCGCCTGGCGTTTATCGCGTGGATATCTGGCGTAACGATGAGTTTATCGCGACGCAGGATGTTCGCTTCGAGCAGGCCGACAATACACCGCCGGTTGCCGGTGGGCTGTCGCCATGCATTACGCGCGTGATGCTGGAGCGTTTTGGCGTCAATATCGCGGCCTTTCCTGAGCTGGTTAACGTGAAAGGGGAGACCTGTATTCCCCTGGCGAAGGCTATTCCCGGCAGTGAGATCGCGTTCAACTTCGCCTCGCTGCGCCTGAATATCAGCCTGCCACAGGTGGCGATGCAGAACAGCGCACGCGGCTACATTCCGCCCGATCAATGGGATGAAGGGATCCCTGCCGCGCTGGTGAACTACAGCTTTACCGGCAACCGCGGGAGCGAGGACGACAGCTATTATCTGAACCTGCAGAGCGGGCTGAACTATGGCGCGTGGCGTTTACGCAATAATGGCGCATGGCGTTACACGCAGAATAACGGGCAGCGGCACAGCAACTGGCAGAATATTGGCACCTGGGCGCAGCGCACCGTGATCCCGCTGAAAAGCGAGCTGGTGCTGGGCGACAGCAATACCGGTAATGACGTTTTCGACAGCGTGGGTTTTCGCGGCGGGCGGCTCTTCTCGTCTGACAGCATGTACCCGGACAGCCTGCAGGGCTACGCGCCAACCGTTCGCGGCATCGCCCGAACGCCCGCCAAAGTGGTCGTTCGACAAAACGGCTACGTTATCTATCAAAGCTATGTACAGCCTGGCGCCTTTGCCATCACCGATCTTAACCCAACCTCGTCAAGCGGTGACCTTGAGGTGACGGTTGAAGAGAAGAATGGCAGCCAGCAGCGCTATACCGTGCCGTATTCCACCGTGCCCCTCCTGCAGCGCGAAGGGCGCTGGAAGTATGACCTGGTGGCCGGGGATTACCGCAGCGGCAACAGCGAACAGGATACGCCATTCTTCACGCAGGGTACGTTGATTACCGGGCTTGGCGACGGCTACACGTTGTACGGCGGTACCCAACTCGCGTCACGCTATACCGCGGTGGCCATCGGGGCCGGGAAAAACCTCGGTGACTGGGGGGCGGTGTCGCTCGATATCACCCATGCCCGCAGCCAGCTCGCGGATGACAGCCGCCATGAAGGGCAGTCGCTGCGTTTCCTCTATGCAAAATCGCTTAACGGATTCGGAACCAACTTCCAGCTGCTGGGCTACCGCTACTCCACAAAAGGGTTCTACACCCTGGACGATGTCGCGTGGCGTTCAATGGAAGGCTACCAGTATGCCGACAACCAGGATGATGACGGTGTGCCGGATGTGGAGAGTTATCACAACCTGACGTGGAATAAAAAAGGGCGCTTCCAGCTCAATATTTCCCAGTCGCTGGGGGATTACGGCTCGGTCTATATCTCCGGTAGTGAACAGACGTACTGGGGCACCGATGAGTCCAACCTCTGGTATCAGCTGGGGTACGCGGGTGGCGTGAAGGGCGTCAACTACTCCGTGTCCTGGTCATGGAACAAATCGGTCGGGATAGACGGCACGGACCGAATCGCGTCGTTTAACCTCTCCGTACCGTTCAGCCTCTTTACCCGCCAGGGTTTTCGTCGGGACAGCGCCATTGACCGCGCCTATGCCACGGCGTCAGCCAGCCGTAATAGTGATGGCGACACAAGCTGGCAAACCGGGGTCAGTGGGACGTTGCTGGAAGATCGCAACCTGAACTACAGCGTGACCCAGGGCCACACCAGCAATAACGGCTCAAGCGGAAGCGCCAGCGCGAACTGGCAGGCAACCTACGGCACGCTGGGGGTGGGCTACAACTACGCACGCGACCAGCACGATCTCAACTGGCAGCTCTCCGGCGGCGTGGTCGGCCATGCGGATGGCGTAACCTTCAGCCAGCCGCTGGGTGATACCAACGTTCTGATCAAAGCGCCGGGAGCATCGGGCGTGAGCGTGGAAAACCAGACCGGTGTGAAAACCGACTGGCGTGGCTATGCGGTGATGCCGTATGCCACCGTCTACCGCTATAACCGCGTGGCGCTGGATACCAACACCATGAGCAATAACACCGATATCGAAAATAACGTGAGCAGCGTGGTGCCGACAAAAGGGGCGCTGGTGCGCGCCAGCTTTGATACCCGTATTGGCGTGCGCGCCCTGCTGACCGTCACGCGCGGCAACCAGCCTGTGCCATTCGGTGCTGTGGTGCGTGAAACCCAGAGCGGCGTCACCAGTATGGTGGGCGATGACGGACAGATTTACCTGAGCGGCCTGCCGCTGGAAGGTGAACTGTTGATCCAGTGGGGCAACGGGATGCAATCCCAGTGTCGTGCGCACTACAGCTTGCCAGAAAAGAGCCTGCAACAGGCAATCACACTTAAGGGGATTCGCTGTGAGTAAAATCCATTGCCTGGCTTTATCACTTCTCTCTATTTTGCCCGTGGGGAATGCCTTAGCCACCGTGTGTGTGAATGAAAAGGGCGTCCCTACGGAGGTGCATTACGACCTGACGGATAAATTTAACAGTTCGAATAACCAGATCGGACAGGTGGTGACGCTCAGCGAGAAATCGCAGTGGGTGGGGGTGAATGCCGTCTGCCCGAAGGGCACCACCGGAAACACGACCAAACGTAGTTATGTTACCGATTACCCGGTCACGGGAACGAGTGATGGCTATCAGTACCTGAAGCTAAACGACTATCTGGATGGGGCAATGAAAATTACGGACAGCTTTGCTGGCGTATTTTATCCGCCAAAAAGTTACATCCAGATGGGGAGTCACCCGAACGTCTCTAAAAACAAACCGTTTGGCGTTCAGGATTCCAGCCTCGTCTTTCGCCTTAAAGTGACACGACGGTTTATAAATATGGTGGTGATCCCGCGGGCGACCATGTTCCGCGTCTATGTCACCACTACCTCTTCTGATCCGTTAACCTCGCCGGTCTACACCATCAGCTACAGCGGGACCATTCAGGTGCCGCAAAGCTGCGCCATCAATGCGGGGAATATCGTGGAGTTTGACTTCGGCGATATCGGGGCCTCCCTGTTCAGCAAGGCTGGGGCGGGTAACAAACCGGAGGGGGTAACCGCGCAAAGCAAAACCATCGCCATCAAATGCACCAACGTGGAAGCGAACGCAATGCTGACGATGCGCGTTGAGGCAGAAAAGGTCTCCAGCAACGCGGTGGTGTCGGATAACCCCGATGTGGGGTTTGTGATTGCCAACGAAAGCGGTACCCCGCTAACGCCCAACAACCTGACCAGCAAAATCCCGTTCCGTCTCGACGACAGCGCGCAGGCGCAGGTGGGGATCCGGGTCTGGCCGGTCAGCGTGACGGGGAATAAGCCTGCTGAAGGCCGTTTCACGTCGCGGGGTTATCTGCGTGTGGATTACGATTAAGGGGAAGAGATGCGGAACCGGAACTGGCATTTCGCCGCGATGACACTGATGATGCTTCACGCCAGCGCGCAGGCAGCCACTGCGCTGGGGGAGATCAATATTCAGATGTACGGCAACATTGTTGATTTTACCTGTGTGGCCGAGGGCAGCGATAGCGACAAGACCGTCACGCTGGGAACCTGGCCCACGAAACAGCTCAGCACCACGGGAAGCCGCACGCAGCCCATGCCGTTTACGCTGAAGCTGACCGGCTGTCCGCCAGGTGCGGCGTCCATTACGTTTTCGGGTAAAGCCGACGGAAGCAATAACGGGTTACTGGCGCTCAATGACGCCAGTACGGCAAGCAACGTTGCCGTCGAGATCAGGGATGCGGATAAAACGCGTCTGGCACTTCAGCAGGCCAGCCAGCCGGTAGCGGTTGATGCGCAGGGAAATGCGACATTGTCATTTTATGCCAATTATATTGCCACTGCTGATAACCCTCAGCCCGGACGGGCTGATGCTGATGCCACCTTCATGATTAATTATAATTAGCGCTGACCGCACTCCCTGCAGCTCGGATAAGCTGCAGGGAGTGAATTCAGGTTATAGCAGTTCGTGTGCTTTGGCATAATCAATTAATTCAACGATGCTTTGCACACCCAGCTTGGAATAAATATTGGATTTATGTGCGCTGATGGTTTTGTTGCTTAATAGCAACTGCTCTGCAATCTCCTTATTGGATAAACCATTTGCCAGGTAACGTAATACCGTCACCTCACGATTCGATAATGGCATATCCGCGACCATCCCTTTCCCCGAACCCAAATGGTTTATAAAATTCAACGTTTCCGACGGGAAAAAAGAATAGCCCATCAGGATCATTTCAACGGCGTTGTAGATCTCGCCCAAATCTTTTCGTTTACTGACAAAACCATTTGCCCCGGCGCGAATGGCGCGTCCCGCGTAAAAAGACTCGGATTTTGAAGAGAGGAACAGGACCTTGATGTCTTTATTTAAGTTTCTGATTCTCTTCAGTAAAGCGAAGCCGTCTGTGCCCGTAAGTTCGATGTCCAGGATCACCAGATCGATAGGGTGGTTACGGATACAGTCAAGGACTTCATGGCTGTCGCCAGACTTGAGTTTGACTGTGATGTTTTTATTTTTCTGTAGCAGGACTTCTATCGACATTCTGACGATAGGGTGTTCGTCCATAATGATAACGGATGCCGGTTTCATTTTTAATGCCTCAGACTGTTAAAAGCGTTATGCCGAGTTTGGTTAAAACTCTCGAAATGCCGGAAGGATAAATGTGCAGATCCTTATACCGTAGTATTTCCCTGGAAAGAGCGAAAGCATCCTTGTTAACGTAGTGAAGAAATCTATGCCTCAGCGCGGTCATCTCATTTGGCTGGTGTTGGCAAAAAGGTTTTTCTTATTCATATTTGATACGCGTCTTATTATACCGTGTAAGTTTTTTCCGAAAACCCTGTAAATTACCCCTCGCTTATTACTTTGTATTATCTTCTGGATCCGAATAGCTATTTTTTTAAAATTAGCTTAAATATCCTGTTATCCCATTTACCGCATCTTTTGATCTTTATGTAATAACAAAAAATGACATATCACACTGTATGTTGATCAAATGTTAACAAATCGACGGCCATTTTCAGGGGCTGAAAGCGGGATCGGATGGCGAAAAAGTGTTCACAGAGGGCACCAGACCTTCGTTTGAAAGTGATCGGGGCGCCGCCGGAAAGGGCACCCGTCGTACAGCAGAACATACTACAGACTTCGCTTTTGACTGCCAGGCAGTCTCGCCGAGCCGCTTGTTTTTACATCATTATCGTCTTATTAACTCCTTTATCAAACACTTAACGCACGGAGGAAAGTGCTGCAGATTATTCATTCTGTGACATTTCACATGGTTTAAGCCCGTAAATTAGGAATAGTTATAAAATTGAAATTATTGTTAAAATTTAACAAATAAGTAACATGATTGATAAGTAAATTCCTAAAGGTCATTAGGAAATAAGGGCTTAGTGGGCGAGTTAGAAGGTGCAGTCTGAGAGGTTATTGAGAAGGTGCAGCAGTTCCTGGCGATGGGTCAGACCCAGTTTCAACAGAATGCAGCTGAGACGATAGATAATGCGGCTATAGGGGCGATTCTGCATCAACGCTATCTGGCGAAGGGTCTTCCCCCGCGATAACTCCTGCAAAATAGGCCATTCGGTGCGGGAGAACCAGTCTTTATCGCAGCCCTGGGGAGGGCTGGTATCCATCAGACTGTGCTGGAAAGCAGACGGCGTCAGCTGACGTTCGAGCACGTGAAAAGGGCCCGCCGCTTTGCAGAACAGGCGAGTATCGTAATTATCCGCCCTGACTAACAGATAGGGCGTCAGAAAAGGGGGATAGAGGCTATGCCTTCTGAGCTGATCCAGCTTGTCGATCAGCGCAGTGGAGCGGCTTTCAATATCCACCACCAGGCGGGCGGAAGGCCACTGGGCCAGGGCGCTAAACGCATCCTCCAGCGTGGGATAGTCGCAACAGCTGCTCAGGGGAAATTGGCCGTTGAGAAAACCGGTGCGCAGAAAATGATCCTCCGTCACCAGAATGATAAACGGAGCGTCTGTTTTGCGGGGCTGGCTGATGGACTGACTCAAAAATTCGAGCCGGTCGAAGAAGGGGGGAGCAAAAGGCGAGCGCGTAAATCCCAGTGCATCACTTCCTGTACGCCGCCGCCGGTAACGGCGCACTGTCATTCGCATGGCCTCCCCCCTGGAAATGGCTTTTTAATCCTCCGGCCATGTCCAGGACGGCCAGTAATAGCCCTGGCCGAGTTCTGCGCCTGCCTGCAGTGCCCAGGTACAATCCTGCTCAGTCTCAATACCTTCAATAAGCACTTTCCCGGCAAGCTGAAAGCACCGGGACACCAGTTGCCGTAGCGCGGGCGTGGCGCGTAAACGCCAGAATGCATCCTTATCGATTTTTACGCCGCTTAACGGTAACTGGCAGGATAAAAAGGGCGGGATGAGTGTTTCATCAATGTCATCCAGCCAGATACCGTGACCTTGTCTTATGAGCTGCAACAGGCTCCGGGTAACGGCCTGCCTCTGCGCGGCTGACAGCGTTAAAAAAGCACTGGGGTCGACAAGTTCAATATTCAGCGGCGGACATTTTATCCGGCTAAGCCGCTGAAAAGCGTCCGGCTCTGTCAGGACGGTTATCGGCAGATTAATGAAAAAATTATTACAGTGCGGGGTATTTTTTAACGCGGTGAGCTGTGCTTCAAGCAGCGTTATCGACCAGTCTGCAGACTGATGGCGGAAAAAGGCTTCGCTATGCTGCGTTTCAGACAGGACGCTAAGGACCTCCACGCCGACCCTGCGTAAAGAGGAGAGGGCGACGATGGGCTCAAGTTTGATGCCGACGATGTCCTGAGAAAGGTACTGTAACCGGGGGGGCGTATAGGTCAGGTTTTGCGCTGTCACTCCATGGTCCTGTTGTCTGTCAGCCTCCAGGCGGCCGGGATACCTCACACTAGTGTGACGAGCTGACGCTCAGGAAAACAGCAGGCGTTACTTAAATGCAACTAAGCCTTTTCGCAGCGCGAAATTCTACGACGGAAAAGCGATGAATGTTGAAAAAACAGCCGTATTTACAATCGGCTAGCGGTAATTGCCCCTGAAAGCCGAAAAGGCATTGACTCACCTGTCATTGACCGTATAATTCCAGGCGTTTCACCACCGCGAAGTTCACTCTTCTCAGTGCGCCCTTAGCTCAGTTGGATAGAGCAACGGCCTTCTAAGCCGTAGGTCGTAGGTTCGAATCCTACAGGGCGTGCCATTATGAATCATGCACTTACGCCTCCTTCAATTCCTCCTTATTTCCGGCGTGGGACATATTTGGGACATCATCCCCAAAAATAGAGTCAATTTGCTTCGCATGCTCAGTTAAATGGTTAGGTGCTAAGTGTGCATATCGACGGACCATTTCGATGCTTTCCCAGCCGCCCATTTCCTGAAGTACAGATAACGGAACGCCGGACTGAATTAACCAGCTTGCCCATGTATGTCTCAGGTCGTGGAATCGGAAATCCTCTATCCCTGCACGACGACAAGCAGCATTCCATGCGCTCTGGTCATCAACCCGCATCTTTCTCACTGATGGCGTCTTAGAACCGTCAGGTCGAACACCTGCTTTCATATGGACGAACACCCATTTATGATGATTGCCAATCTGATCGCGTAGTACCTTACAGGCCGTATCATTCAGCGCTACGCCAATAGCTCTGTTAGATTTGCTGTCTTCAGGATTCACCCAGGCAACACGACGCTGCATGTCGATTTGTTGCCACTCCATATTGATTATGTTCGAACGACGAAGTCCGGTTGCCAGCGCAAACTTAACAACCGACTTCAGCGGCTCAGGACATTCCTCAATAAGCCTCTTTGCTTCCTCATGCTCCAGCCACCGTACCCGCTTATTTCTTACGGCCGGTACCTTAATCACAGGTGCTTTCTCCAGCCATTTCCAGTCACGTTCTGCCGCACGCAGAATGGCTTTCATCAGTGCCAGATGCTTGGCCTTTGTGGAAGTGGTGACGGGAGAGGCAGAATATACCGGTGCTGGCTGTCCGTTCTTCTGCGCCGCGACTGCCTGGATTTTCCATATCTCAAGCAGCTTGCGGTTGCTCATCTTGTTTACTGCTGAGTAAATCCTTTGCTCAGTGACATCCTTTAATCGAATCCCTTCAAAGTGTGCCAGCCAGAAAGCCATGCGGCTTCGGTCGTCTTTCAGTGACTTCTTCTCAGCCTTTTCCTCAAGCCACCGCATGCAGGCATCATCAAACGTTACATCAGGGAAATCACCAAGTCTGTCTACTCGCCACAGTTCAGCTTTGCGCTTGTCATGTAGCTCAGTAGCGAGCCGCTTGTCGGAAGTCCCAAGGCTTTCCTTAATTCGCTTCCCGCCCGGGAGCGAGTACGATGCGTACCATATTTCACCTCTGCGGAAGAGTGACATTTCGTTTCCTCTTTAATGCCATCACCCGCGCTCACGCCGACAGTATGCAGCGGAGAATGAAGCGCCGCAATGCAGGCTTGCCGTGTAGTGAGGTATGGGGATTTTGGTTTGGAAGGGTCTTTACGTGTTGCCTGAAGGCGGCCTGTGCGAATCCAGTTGGTAGCGGTAGGTCTGGATATCTTGAGAAATGCACAGGCCTCATCGAGTGTGAGGCTGTGTGATTCCATCATGCTTTTTCTCTTATCTCTTCTGACAAAGCCTCAATGGCACTCTGTAGTGGTCAACTAAAACTGGCCACGGCTTTAGAGTTTTTCCAGTATCGGTTTTCCGATTCGTTTGGGGGTAACCCACCGTTATAGTCATGCGGCCTTAGCGAGCTGTAATACCCGACGATATAGTCTGTGATCGCATGAGCTGCTTCGCTAAAGTTTATATAGCCTGTCACTGGCACCCACTCGTTTTTCAGACTTCTGAAGAAGCGTTCCATCGGGCTGTTATCCCAGCAGTTTCCGCGTCGGCTCATACTTTGCCTGATCCGGTAACGCCACAGTAACTGCCGGAACTGCCTGCTTGTGTAGTGGCTACCCTGGTCACTGTGGAACATCACTCCCGCTGGTTTACCTCGGGTTTCCCACGCCATTTCCAGCGCTTTGATGGTTAGCTTGCTGTCCGGTGAGAATGACATTGCCCAGCCTACCGGTTTCCTGGCGAACAAATCGAGAACAACGGCGAGGTAAGCCCAGCGCCTGCCTGTCCAGATATACGTCACATCTCCGCACCACACCTGATTAGGCTCTGTCACTGCGAACTGTCGCTCAAGGTGATTTGGGATAGCCGTGTGTTCATGACCACCACGTTTATACCGGTGGGTGGGTTGCTGACAACTCACCAGTCCCAGTTCTTTCATGAGCCTGCCGGCAAGCCAGCGTCCCATTCTGAAGCCTCTCAGGGTTGCCATAATGGCGATACTTCTCGCGCCAGCAGAGCCATGGCTAATGTTATGCAGCTCCAGAACCTGACTACGTAATACAGCCCGCTTGCCATCTGGCTTTTCGGTGCTTTTCACCCAGTATTTGTAGCTGCTGCGGTGAACCCCGAACATGTGGCAGAGTGTGACCACAGGATACTGCGCTCTGAGTTTCCCGATTAACGAGAACTGTTCAGGGAGTCTGACATCAAGAGCGCGGTAGCCTTTTTTAATATGTCGTTTTCCATTTCAATGCGTTGCAGCTTTTTCTTTAGCTCAGGTATTTCAATCTGTTCCGGGGTTACAGGGGAGGCTTTAGGTATTTTGCCCTGTCGTTCATCCCGTAACTGCTTTACCCATCGCGTCATGGTAGAAAGCCCCACGTCCATAGCACTGGCCGCAGCTGCAACGGTGTAATTCTGATCAAGGACCAGTTGAGCGGATTCGCGTTTAAACTCTGCGCTGAAATTTCTTTTTTTCATTGGGACACCTGTATTGTTCTGAGATGAGCATATCACCTCTGTTCAGGTGGCCAAATTCAGTAAACCACTACAGATAGTATCATTTGCATCCCTAACGGAGGCATTGAACTGGTTTAACACTGGAGTTTGCCTGAGTAAATAAAAAAGCCCCATGGAAGGGGCGTTTTTAATCAAAAATGCGACATCACATACCCGACTATACCGCCTACTAAACAGCCAACCGCAATCTCAGGCAGGCTATGCCCAATCCTCTCACGTAGACCAGATTGGCTAATCTTGTTGATGGCTTTAGCGTGTTTCTCAACCTGCTTGCGTAGACTTTTCGCATCAAGCAATACGATGTACGCCAGGGCAACCGCAACGCCAAATGCCGGATTATCAATCCCATTCCTAAACCCAATCAGCGAAACCATACTGAATACGATTGCAGAGTGGTTACTTGGCATTCCGCCATAGCCTATTAATGAAAAGGCCAGTTTACCTTCTCTAATGCTATTCACCAGAAACTTAGTAACGCCAGTAACAAACCATGCAACGAAAGGCGTTGCCAGATACACAAAGCTCATCATTTTCCCTTAAGGCATAAGCACATAAACACAGGTACCAATCCACGCCAGAATTGTAAGCATCAGTGGATAATCTGAAAGAAGAGAATCAGTGGGAGACTCACCTCCATCAAGCGAATCAACGTTATACCAGTAGCGGAAAAGGCCGAATAGAACCAATGGAATTGTGATTGTCATTTCTGGCTTCTCGGAGATCACATACAGACTATAGAAAATCAGAGCGCCAGTTGCGGACATTTCAGAGTAGCGGGATACAAGCTGAACGGAGTATTTCCCAAGGACATTCCTGGATTCCTTTCCACTCTTTAAGAGCTCCTGTCGGCGCTTGATGGATGCAAGGTAAAGAGCCAGGCACAGTGTTGTGATGAACATCCATTGAGAAAGGCTGACACCTATAGCCATAGCTCCAGCCATAGTCCTTAGCACAAAGCCTATAGCAATGCAGAATATATCTACTACAGGTATATGTTTCAGCTTATACGAGTAGGCAACATTAAGAACGATATATCCAATTACGACTAAGGCTACATTGCTGTATACAAACAGGGATAAAGCCAGAATTACATACAGAATGGCAAGCAAAGCCCATGCCTGAGCTTTAGAAACAGCCCCTGATGCTATAGGGCGCTTCATCCTCTTCTTTGGATGAGCCCTGTCTTTCTCAACATCGTTGATATCGTTTAAGACATAAACAGCAGAAGATGCAGTACAAAATATCAACATTGCAATAACGGAATGAAGAATCGAATCGGCATTCATGAACTGGCTTGAGAATAGCAATGGTGCCATAACAAACAAGTTTTTTACCCACTGCTTTGGCCTTAGTAATTTTATCAGCCCGGCAGGCAAAGAGTTCCTTTCAGCTACTGTATATTCAGTCATATGTTTTTAAGCAAATGGTAATGAAGTTGCCCGGATGATAGCATGTCTGCAAAATCATGTCTTTATTGGTGGGTAAATGGGAATTATCTATATTACAATCAGTGGTTTATGTAGCGCACTAGCTGGGGCTATGTTAAAGCTAGGAGCACACAGAAAGCCATATGTGAGCCTGTTTGATTTTTGGCCGCATGCATCTGCAGTTGGATTTTATTTTGTCGGTTTTGTATTCTATTTTCTCGCATTGTCAAGAATGAGCCTTACCATTGCATACCCGATCATGGTCTCCAGCGCCATTCTGTTTGTGATGTTTATGGGAGCGATATGGTTTGCCGAGCCCATTACAACAACGAAAATTGTTGGCGCGGCAATAATTATCCTCGGTGTATTTGTTGTTAATATGGCGTGAGGTGTTTTGTGCAAAAGGAACTTCAAAACAAGTGGGCGTTAAGTAGTTTTTATATTCTCTTGTTTTTCATTATTGTAAGTACAACTTCTATTGCTAAACAACTATTAATGCACTTCCATGGAATTGGAGGAGGTCACTCTGTTTTCATTATCTCCATGGTTATTGCTGCGGCTGTCACTTTCATTGCATCCAGTAGGGCAAGATCATGGATTGTACTACCAATTCTGCTGATTGGTATCTCTTTGCTCCAGGCCTCAATTTATCCAGATCAGAGTTGGGATGGTTTGGCATATCATCAGAAAGCAGCATGGTATCTAATGCATGGTGGAAACCTTCTTTTTGATGGTGACGCAGGAAATTTCTGGATTGCGCTTTATCCAAAATCAACATGGTCCTTTGCTGGTGAGGCAGGGCTTCAGTTTGGTAGCCTAGCTTACGGAAGTAGCTATCAGCTGATGATCGGATTCGCTGCGTACACATATACAATCTACTTCTTCGAGAAAAATGGATATTCATTAGTTGCAGGCCATATATTCGCGGTATTGAGTTTGCTTAGCCCTATATTCATAGCGCAGTCTTTTAGTTACTACGTTGATGCCACGATGGGATTTCTGGCGCTTATGATGATGCTGTCATCACTAGAATATGGAAACACCAGGCGGTGGTTTGATGCTGTTATATTGGTTATGGCCTCTATCATAATCGTTAACATCAAATTCTCTGGATTCCTTTATGTTGGCGTTTGCTTCCTGGTTCTTGGATTAAGAAGCCTTCCAAGAGTGAAAGAAACAATAACTGTTTGTTTGATTTTTATATCATTCCTCATAGCTGGCGTTGGTATAATCGGTGCTAACCCATACGTCAAAAACATCGTCATAGGTAAGCACATATTTTACCCTCTCTTTGGCGAAGAAAAGAAAGACATCATTACCTTTGCTCAGCCACCGTCATTCCACGAAATGAATCGTTTTGAAAAACTGGCTGTTTCTACGTTCTCGCAAAGCGAAAACATCAACGAAGCTTCCAAAAAGAATCCTCAGCTTAAAGTGCCTGGCACCATAAACGCGCAGGAAATAAATAATTTATCATTTGAGGATTTGCGGATTGCAGGATTCGGACCTCTGTATTCCTTGGCTCTAATTCTGGCAATCGGATTCATTATATTCAGAAGAGGCATTGACAGGAACTGCCTTGTTCTGTTGGGCATGATTGTCCTAAGCACAATCCTCAATCCAGAAGCATGGTGGGCAAGATACGCGCCACACCTGTACACTATGCTTCTTCTTCCATTGATGAGCATAAAAAAAGATGAAGTTGGTTCTGGGAAAATGTATATAGGGGTGATCATAGGCATCATCGCAGTTAACGCAATGATGATGGCAAAGTCTAGGTATGAAACATCAAGCTCATTCGATGCCGGTCTTAACTGGATCTCCGCAAGCTGTAAAGATAAGACCCTGCATTTATCACCATTTAACACATTCCTCATAGAGCCAATGGCACAAAGAGGTGGTGAGAACTACGTCATAGACGACACGCCATCTGCCAGCGCAAAAGAGTACAGGCGGAAATTTTTCTACTGGTGTGAATAATGAAACTACCCGCTTCGGCGGGTTTTTCACAACTAAATTTCCAACACTCACCGGCACTTATAAAATGACCTGCCCCCAGTATTAGCTACAACCTTCAGTTAGTAATGTCGGTTTGTTTACCTTCACATTTTCCATTTCGCCACCGTGCTGCAAATTCTGATGGCGTCTGATAATTTAGTGCCGAATGTGGCCGACACTCGTTATAATCCTGCCGCCAGTCATTAATCGTTTTCCGGGCATGAAGAATATCGCTGAACCAGTATTCATTCAGACACTCATCGCGAAAGCGTCCGTTAAAACTCTCAATAAATCCGTTCTGCGTTGGCTTACCTGGCTGGATAAGCCGTAGTTCCACACCATGCTCAAAGGCCCATTGATCGAGCGCGCGGCAGGTAAATTCCGGGCCCTGATCGGTTCTTATTGTCGTCGGATAGCCCCGAAATAGTGCGATGCTGTCCAGAATACGAGTGACCTGAACGCCTGAAATACCGAAAGCAGCGGTGATCGTCAGACACTCCTTCGTGAAATCATCCACACAGGTCAGGCACTTGATCCTGCGACCGTTGGCCAGTGCGTCCATAACGAAATCCATCAACCATATAAGGTTCGGCGCATCCGGGCGCAGAAGCGGAAACCGTTCGGTCGCAAGCCCTTTACGGCGTCGTCTGCGTTTTACGCTCAGTCCATTAAGGTGGTAAATACGGTATACCCGCTTGTGATTGACGTGAAGGCCCTCCCTACGCAGCAACTGCCAGATGCGCCGATAACCAAAACGTCTGCGTTCAAGCGCCAGCTCAGTAATACGCCCTGATAAATGTGCATCAGCAGCCGGACGCTGAGCATCATAACGGCAGGTCGACAGGGACAAACCTGTAAGCCTGCAGGCACGACGTTGCGACAAACCGGTCGCATCACACATCAACACCACGGCTTCACGCTTCTGCCCTGTCGTCAGTACTTTCGCCCCAGAGCCACCTGAAGCGCCTCCTTATCCAGCATGGCTTCGGCAAGCAGCTTCTTGAGCCTGGCGTTCTCTTCCTCAAGCGACTTCAGGCGCTTAACCTCGGGCACCTCCATACCGCCATACTTCTTACGCCAGGTGTAAAAGGTGGCGTCGGAAATGGCGTGCTTACGGCAGAGCTCACGGGCAGAAACCCCGGCTTCAGCCTCGCGGAGGATACTGATGATCTGTTCGTCGGAAAAACGCTTCTTCATGGGCATGTCCTCATGTGGCTTATGAAGACATTACTAACATCGCGGTGTATTAATCAACGGGGAGCAGGTCAAAAACAGTACACTCGCTTAGCTTGATCGATACCACCGATTGATGATGCTGTACGCATATACAGTGGCTATCGGAGGTGATTTATGGGATTCCCGTCGTCAGCAGCAGACTACGTTGAAGAACACTTATCACTTGACCAGCACTTTATCGCTCATCCTTCTGCCACTTGCATGATGGTATCCGGTACGACATACCTTCGTGCCGGGATACTGAAAGGCGCGATGCTTATCGTGGACTCATCATTGACGCCGAAAGACGGCTCACTTCTTGTTTGTGCTATTGATGGCGAATTTAAAATCAGACGCTACAGGACACATCCAAAGCCTTATCTGGAGAACCCGGAAACAGGAAGGAGAGAAACTCTGCCATCGAAGGATGAAACCAGTGATTCTTCACGGCCAGTGTTTGGAGTGATCACCTACAGCATTAACGATATGAGAACTGGTGAGTTTGATGACTGTCCGGTGATGTGAGACAGAAATGGGACACACAAAGCTTTGCATCGGTTTGCAAGGCTTTGCATGTTTTTCGAAGATGGGACGTGTGAGCGCCGTAATGATGGGGTAAGTTGTTGTTAGCTCATGTAGTTCCAGGAACTTCTAAGCCGTAGGTCGTAGGTTCGAATCCTACAGGGCGTGCCATTTACTGCCTTCACCCTTTTGCGCTTCCACTCTCCCGTTTTACGCTAAATACGCGTTTATGCCGATCTCATTCTGTCGATTAAATAATCGGAAAATAAATAGAACGCTAATGAATATTTGTTATTTTTCCAGCCTAAGGTTTTCTTAATCTTTATTTCATCCATTTTTATAATCTGGATTTTTATCATATTTATCCGCTGTATAAGAATATTTTACACTTTTACGACTAAACTTGATTGATACTAATTATCATTAGCGTTTTTGTATGCTTTAATCCTGTCCCACAACGCTATGCGTGGTAAATCACCCTGGTCTATAAAGGATATGTTCATGAATTCTCGCCTGTTGTCATGCTTCTCGCTTGCCTTGTTGTCTTCATCTCTTTTCCTTTCCACACAAGCACTTGCCGCTGATAACAACAAAGGTATCGTTGTTTATAACGCGCAGCATGAAAATCTGGTGAAGGCGTGGGTTGACGGTTTTACCAAAGAAACAGGTATTAAGGTGACGCTGCGTAATGGCGATGACAGCGAGCTGGGTAACCAGCTGGTTCAGGAAGGCACGGCATCACCTGCAGACGTGTTTCTGACGGAAAACTCGCCATCAATGGTTCTGGTGGATAATGCCAAACTGTTCGCGCCACTGGATGCAGAGACCCTGAAGCAGGTGCCTGCGGAATTTCGTCCTGCGCACGGCCGCTGGATCGGGATTGCTGCGCGTAGCACGGTGTTTGTCTATAACCCGGAAAAATTGAGCGAACAGCAATTGCCAACATCGCTGATGGATCTGGCGAAACCTGAGTGGAAAGGCCGCTGGGCGGCATCGCCGTCAGGCGCGGATTTCCAGGCGATCGTGAGTGCAATGCTGGCCCTGAAAGGCGAGCAGGCCACCCTTGAGTGGCTGAAGGCGATGAAAACCAATTTTGTGGCCTACAAAGGTAACAGCACCGTGATGAAAGCCGTTAACGCCGGCCAGATTGATGGCGGTGTGATTTATCACTACTACCGTTTTGTCGATCAGTCCAAAACGGGTGAAAACAGCAAAAACACCCAACTCTACTACTTCAAACATCAGGATCCGGGTGCCTTTGTCAGCCTTTCCGGCGGTGGCGTACTGGCGTCCAGCAAACACAAAGAACAGGCTCAGGCATTCATCAAGTGGATCACCGGCAAAGAAGGTCAGGAGAGCCTGCGCACCAACAACGCGTTTGAATATGCGGTTGGCGTGAACGCGGCCTCTAACCCGAAACTGGTTCCGCTGAAAGATCTGGATGCGCCGAAAGTGGAACCTTCAACGCTTAACAGCAAAAAAGTTATCGAGCTGATGACGCAAGCCGGCCTGCTGTGATCCTGAGAGTTAAGTGAACGCCTTATGTCTGGTCTGAGTCTCGACATCGGAAAAAACAGGATGCAGGAGCCTGCCCGCAGGCGACCTGCGCTGCCGATGGTTGCGTTAGCTGTCTTATTTTCATTAATGGCGCTTCTGCCTCTGGGTTTTATCATTGCCATTGGCATTGAGACGGGCTGGGAGACCATTAAGACGCTGGTGTTCCGCCCGCGTGTTGCTGAGTTGCTCAGCAACACGCTGTGGCTGACGGCCTTAGCGGTTCCGCTTTGTATTGTGACCGGCGTGGCGATAGCCTGGCTCACGGAGCGTACCCGGCTGGCCGGGCGGGGAATATGGTCTGCGCTGGCGGTCGCCCCGCTGGCAATCCCCGCGTTTGTACAAAGCTATGCCTGGGTGAGCGTCGCTCCCTCCCTGCACGGTCTTTCCGCGGGAGTATTTCTCTCTGTTTTAGCCTACTACCCGTTTATCTACATGCCGGTTGCCGCGGTACTGCGCCGCCTCGACCCGACGCTTGAAGATGTGGCCGCGTCGCTCGGCACGCCGCCGTGGCGGGTCTTTTTCCGCGTAGTGTTGCCGCAGCTCAAGCTTGCTATCTGCGGCGGGGCGCTGCTGGTCGCGCTGCACCTGCTGGCGGAATACGGCCTGTACGTGATGATCCGCTTTGATACGTTCACCACCGCGATTTATGACCAGTTTCAGTCTACCTTCAGCGGCCCGGCAGCCAATATGCTGGCGGGCGTGCTGGCCTTATGCTGTCTGGCCATCTTAATGCTGGAAGGGGTGACGCGTGGAAAAGCACGCTATGCGCGCATCGGCGGCGGGGCCGCACGTGAACAGAAACGCTGGCCGCTCAAGCCGGTCGCGGCCACGCTGGGCCAGCTGTTTTTCCTCACGCTGATCGTGCTGGCGCTGGGCGTACCGTTAATTGTACTGTGTCGCTGGGTCTGGCTGGGCGGTATTGAGAACTGGATGAGCGCGGACCTCTGGCACTCCCTGCGCCAGACGCTCATGCTCGGCGTGGGTGGCGCACTGCTGACCACGGCCTGCGTGATCCCCATTGCGTGGCTTGGTATCCGTTATCCGCACCGCGTCTTCCGGATGCTGGAAGGGTGTATCTACATCACCAGCTCGCTGCCGGGGATTGTGACCGCTCTCGCGCTGGTAACGGTGACGATTCATTACGCCCGTCCCATTTATCAGACGGAAATTACGCTGTTCCTCGCCTATCTGCTGATGTTTATGCCCCGCGCGCTCATCAACCTGCGGGCCGGGATTGCACAGGCGCCGGTAGAGCTGGAAAACGTGGCGCGTAGCCTTGGCAGCACGCCTGCGAAGGCGCTGTGGAGCGTCACCATGCGGCTGGCCGCGCCGGGTGCCGCCGCGGGGGCTGCGCTTGTTTTCCTCGGCGTCAGCAACGAACTGACTGCCACGCTGCTGCTCTCCCCGCTGGGAACACGCACGCTTTCCACCGGTTTCTGGGCGCTGACCAGTGAGATCGATTATGTTGCCGCCGCGCCGTACGCGATGCTGATGATCCTGATTTCACTCCCGCTGACCGCCATCCTCTACGTGCAGTCGAAAAAAATTGCAGGACTATGACATGCTTGAATTAACGTCCATTTCTAAATCCTTTTCCGGTGTGCAGGTGCTCGACAGCTTAAACCTGAGCGTTGCGCCGGGGAGCCGGACGGCGATAGTCGGGCCGTCCGGGTCAGGGAAAACGACGCTGCTGCGCATTCTTGCCGGCTTTGAAACGCCGGACGCCGGGCGGATAGTGATGCAGGGCCGAACGCTGTTTGACGAAAACAGCTTCGTTCCCGCTCATCTGCGCGGCATTGGCTTTGTTCCCCAGGAGGGCGCGTTATTCCCGCATCTCAGCGTTGCAGACAACATTGCCTGGGGGCTGGACGGCACGCGCCACGAAAAGCGCCAGCGCGTAGAGGCGCTGATGGAGATGGTGTCGCTGGACAGGCAGCTCGCGACCCACTGGCCGCATGAGATTTCTGGCGGACAGCAGCAGCGTGTGGCGCTCGCCCGCGCGCTGGCTCAGCGTCCTTCATTGATGCTGCTGGATGAGCCGTTCTCGGCGCTCGATACCGGCCTTCGCGCCATGACCCGCAAAGCGACCGCTGACCTGCTGGCTGAAGCGGGCGTTGCCTCGATTCTGGTGACGCACGATCAAAACGAAGCGTTATCTTTTGCCACCCAGGTGGCAGTAATGCGTTCCGGGCGCTTTACCCAGGTGGGTACCCCGTATGACGTCTACACTCAGCCCGTTGATGAAGAGACCGCGCTGTTTCTGGGCGACGCGGTGATCCTGCCCGCTCAGCTTACCGCCGGCCATGCGGTGTGCGCGCTGGGTGAGATACCCACCAACAATACGCATGCCACCGGCCAGGGCCGCGTCATGATGCGCCCTGAACAACTGCGCGTGACGGCGTGCGCGCCGCATGAAAGCCCGGTGTCGATAATTGATGTCGATTTTACCGGTCATTTGTCCACGCTCACCCTGGCGTTTGCCGGGCATCAGGAGCCTGTTGTTCTGAAGACCGTAAGCCAGCCCGGCTTGAATCCGGGTACGGCTGTGCGTATTGATGTTGCGGGAACCGCCCGCGTTTTATCGTTCTCCCGCCGCGCCTGAAAGACCGTCCCGGAAACGGGGCGGTTATGCCACGCTATCCCGTCTATACGTCCTCCTGATTTCCCGCGTCTGTTAACCGATTTTCTCACGCAGTGACGTGCGTTTACGCTTGCCAACAATCATGTAATGCGTATAGTTCTCATTTGCATTGCACTTGATTACATTCTAAGGCCCGACAACGGGCCCTTTTTGCGCGCACGTTTAATGAGTTAATTATGAACAACACGAAAAGGCATAAAACGCTGCTGGCTCTCGCCATTGGCGCGGTCACGCACTCCGCCCTGGCGGCGGATGAAAAGAAAGAAGACACCCTGATTGTCCAGTCTGCGCCTGCCAGCGATTTTAAACCCGGCGGCGACCAGCTTGTGCCGGCGTTCCTTGACGGGCAGGTGGCGAACGGTGGACGCATGGGGATGCTGGGGCAGCAAAACGCCATGGACGTGCCGTTTAATATCATCAGCTACACCTCGAAGCTGGTAGAAGATCAGCAGGCGAAAACCATTGCTGATGTGGTCGCTAACGACGCGGGGGTGCAGTACGTTCAGGGTTACGGCAACAGCGCCGAAACCTTCCGTATCCGTGGCCTGAAGTTTGACGGGGATGACATGACCTTCGGCGGCCTGTCCGGCGTTCTGCCGCGTCAGGTGGTGGATGCGCAGATGGTCGACCGCATTGAGATTTTTAAAGGGGCAAACGCCCTGATGAACGGCGCGGCAAGTTCAGGCGTGGGGGGAATGATTAACCTTGAGCCAAAACACGCGGATGAAACGCCGCAGGCAAAAGTGGGCGTCGATTACACCTCCGATTCCCAGTTTGGCACTACGCTGGATGCGGGCCGTCGCTATGGGGACAACGACCAGTTTGGCGCGCGCGTGAACCTCGTTCATCGCGAAGGGGAAAGCGGGGTGCCCAACGATCGCCGCCGCACTACGCTGCTCTCCACCGGCCTCGACTACAAAGGCGACAATTTCCGCACCTCTCTGGATGTGGGGTATCAGAAGAAAACCTTCCATGGCAGCCCGACCAGCGTCAATATCTCCGCCGTGGATTTCGTGCCTGAACCGCCGAAAAACGATCGCAACTTCTCGCAGAAATGGGCCTACAGCAACATCGAAAATGAATTCGGGATGTGGCGCAGCGAGTACGACATTACCGATAACTGGACGGCCTATACCGGCCTCGGCGCACAGCACGCTCACGAAGAAGGGATTTACAGCGCGCCGAAGCTGCTGGATAAAAGCGGTAAGGCGACGGTCAGCCGTCTTGATACCAACCGCATCAGCGATTCCGTCAGCGGGATGGCGGGTATTCGCGGTAACTTTGCTACCGGCTTCGTAACGCATAAAGTCAACGTCGGTTACTCCGCGATGACCAAAAATGAAAAAATCGGCTGGAAAATGTCGTCGGCGGCGGATAACCCAACCACCAATATCTATTACAACACCGGTGTGGATATGCCGGACAGCTCCAGTTTCAACGGCTTAGGCGGAAAATACAGCGATCCGCTCACCAGCGGGCGTACCCGGACGCAGGGCTGGCTGTTGAGTGATACGCTGGGCGTGCTGGACGACAAACTGCTGTTTACCGCCGGGGCGCGTCATCAGAAGGTGGTCATTCGCGGATACAACAAAATTACCGGGCAGGAAAATAAAGCAGACGGCTTCGACGGCAGCCGCTGGATGCCTACCTACGGCGTGGTTTACAAGCCGTGGGAGGCGATCTCCCTGTATGCCAACCACACCGAAGCGCTGCAGCCGGGTCAGGCAGCCCCCAACACCGCCACCAACTACGGGCAGAGCACCGGCATCGTTCACTCTAAGCAGAACGAAGTGGGCGTGAAGGCGGATTTTGGTCGCGTGGGCGGCTCCCTGGCGCTATTTGAGATCAAAATGCCGTCGGCGATCCTCAACAGCAACGGTCATTATGGTCTTGATGCCGAGCAGCGTAACCGCGGCGTGGAGCTGAATGTGTTCGGTGAGCCCCTGCTGGGCGTCCGTCTGAACGCCAGCGCTACCTGGCTGCAGGCGGAGCTGACCAAAACCAACAACGGCCTCAACCAGGGTAACGATGCGATTGGCGTTCCGAATTTCTATGCCGTTCTGGGCGCAGAGTATGACATCAAACCGATTGATGGCCTGACCGCTACCGCGCGCGTGAACCACTCCGGCACGCAATATGCGGACCTGGCGAACACCAAAAAGCTGGACAGCTACACTACGCTGGATCTGGGTATGCGTTATCGCTTCGCCGTTAACCACAATCAAAATCAGATGACGGTGCGTGCGGGTATCGACAACGTGACCAATGAAAACTACTGGTCCAGCGTGGATGATTCAGGTACCTACATCACCCAGGGCGAACCGCGTACCTTTAAAGTCTCGGTGGGCTACGCATTCTGAGAACGCCGCTCGTTATCCGGGGCAGGGATGCCCCATTCCCTTGCTACCACCAGCCTGAAGTGTTAAAACGTGCCCCTTCTAAAAAAGAGACAGGGGTAGGGCGTGAAAGACGCGTCATCCGCTTCAGGCACCGGTAGCGCTGAAGCTTCGTCGGAACAGAATCCGACGCTGCAACGTGGTTTGCAAAATCGACATATACAGTTAATTGCCCTCGGTGGGGCTATCGGTACCGGGCTGTTTCTCGGCATCGGCCCGGCCATTCAGATGGCGGGGCCGGCGGTATTGCTGGGTTATGCCCTCGCCGGGATTATCGCCTTCCTGATCATGCGCCAGCTCGGCGAGATGGTCGTCGAAGAGCCTGTGTCAGGCTCGTTCGCGCACTTTGCGTATAAATACTGGGGCCCGTTTGCGGGGTTCCTCTCCGGCTGGAACTACTGGGTGATGTTTGTGCTGGTGGGGATGGCAGAGCTGACCGCCGCTGGCATCTACATGCAGTACTGGCTCCCGGATGTGCCCACCTGGATTTGGGCGGCGGCCTTCTTCATTATCATCAATGCCATCAACCTTGTGAACGTCCGTTTGTACGGTGAAACCGAGTTCTGGTTTGCGCTCATCAAGGTGCTGGCGATTATCGGCATGATCGGTTTTGGCCTGTGGTTGCTGTTCTCGGGTCATGGCGGTGAGCGTGCCACGATCGACAACCTGTGGCAGCACGGGGGGTTCCTGGCGACCGGCTGGAAGGGGCTTATCCTTTCGCTGGCGGTGATCATGTTCTCTTTCGGCGGGCTGGAGCTGATTGGTATCACCGCCGCTGAAGCGCGCGACCCGCATAAAAGCATTCCGAAAGCGGTCAACCAGGTGGTGTACCGTATTCTGCTGTTCTACATCGGTTCGCTGGTGGTATTGCTCGCGCTCTATCCCTGGGTTGAGGTGAAATCAAACAGCAGTCCGTTTGTGATGATTTTCCACGATCTCAACAGCAATGTGGTGGCCTCAGCGTTGAACTTCGTTATTCTGGTGGCGTCACTTTCGGTCTATAACAGCGGCGTCTACTCCAACAGCCGGATGCTGTTTGGCCTCTCCGTGCAGGGGAATGCGCCGAAGTTCTTAACCCGCGTCAGCCGTCGCGGCGTGCCGGTGAATTCTCTGCTGTTGTCCGGTGCGATCACCTCTTTGGTGGTGGTAATCAACTATCTGCTGCCAAAAGAGGCGTTTGGCCTGCTGATGGCGCTGGTGGTTGCCACCCTGCTGCTGAACTGGATCATGATCTGCCTGGCGCACCTGCGTTTTCGTGCCGCGATGCGTCGCAAGGGACGTGAGACGCAGTTTAAAGCGCTGCTTTATCCGGCAGGAAACTATCTCTGCATCGCTTTCCTCGGGTTGATCCTTGTACTGATGTGCAGCATGGACGACATGCGGCTTTCCGCGATGCTGCTCCCGGTGTGGGTCATCTTCCTGTTTGTGGCGTTTAAACTTTCCCGCAAGCAATAATGCATGCCGCCCTCTCCCGGTGGGAGAGGGCGAGCCGTCTGGTTTCTCATCCCAACGCGATTAACCTCTTTATCGTGACCCCTCTCCCAAATCTCTCCTGATCCACAGGATCTTTATTTTGTAATCGATTACTTTTCATTTGAGGGTATTTGTAATCGATTACTTTTCTAGGGTGAGGCTCATTATGGTGTCAACAACTGAAAGTAGTGGAAAGGTGATAGCGCAGCACCGACTGCTGGTTCCGCGTCTGTCGCTGATGATGTTTCTGCAGTTTTTTATCTGGGGTAGCTGGTCGGTCACGCTGGGTCTGGTGATGACCCAGCACAACATGTCGTTGCTGATTGGCGATGCGTTCTCTGCCGGGCCCATCGCCTCTATTTTGTCGCCGTTCGTGCTCGGGATGCTGGTGGATCGCTTCTTTGCCTCGCAGAAGGTGATGGCGGTAATGCACCTGGCGGGCGCGGCTATCCTGTGGTTCGTTCCGGGGGCGCTGATCGCTGAAAATGGTGCGCTGCTGATTGGCCTGCTGTTTGGCTACACGCTTTGTTATATGCCGACGCTGGCGTTAACGAACAACATCGCGTTTCACAGCCTGGCAAACGTCGATAAAACCTTCCCGGTGGTGCGCGTGTTCGGCACTATCGGCTGGATTGTCGCGGGGATCTTTATCGGCGTTACCGGCGTGGCCTCCAGCGTCACGATCTTCCAGGTTGCGGCGGCGAGCTCCGTGCTGCTGGCACTTTACAGCCTGACGCTGCCGCACACGCCCGCCCCGGCAAAAGGGCTGCCGGTCCAGGTTCGCGATCTGTTCTGCGCTGATGCGTTTGCCCTGCTGAAAACCCGCCACTTCCTGGTCTTTTCCGTCTGCGCAATGCTGATTTCCGTACCGCTTGGCACCTACTACGCTTACACCGCCTCATATCTGGCGGATGCCGGGATTGCTGATGTCAGCACCGCGATGTCGTTCGGCCAGATGTCAGAGATTGTCTTCATGCTGGTGATCCCGCTGCTTTTCCGTCGTCTGGGCGTGAAAGTCATGCTGCTGGTCGGCATGCTGGCGTGGTTTGTCCGTTACGCGATGTTTGCCATGGGGGTGAGTGAGGAGGGACGTTTCCTGCTCTATCTCGGCATCCTGCTGCACGGTGTGTGCTATGACTTCTTCTTTGTGGTGGGCTTTATCTATACCGACCGCGTGGCGGGCGAAAAGGTGAAAGGCCAGGCGCAGAGCATGATCGTGATGTTCACCTATGGCATCGGCATGCTGCTTGGTTCACAGATTTCTGGCGCGCTGTATAACCGTCTGGTGGCGGGACAGGCCGTGCCGCAGGCGTGGGTCACCTTCTGGTGGATCCCGGCGGTGGCGGCAGCGGTGATTGCGCTGATTTTCCTTCTCACGTTCAAATATGACGATGACAAGGCGTAACGTTCAGGAGGTGGTATGAGAACGATTAAGGGACCCGGTATTTTCCTGTCGCAGTTTATCAGCGCAGAAGCGCCGTATAACTCGCTGGATGGGCTGGCAGGCTGGGCAGCAGGTAAGGGCTACAAAGCCGTGCAGATCCCCTGCAATCATCCGCACATTTTTGACGTGGAGAAAGCGGCTGAGAGCCAGGCCTACTGTGACGACATTACCGGCACGCTGGCGGAGCACGGGCTGGCGATCAGCGAGCTGTCGACCCATCTGGAAGGGCAGCTTATTGCGGTGAACCCGGTCTACGGCGACGCGTTTGACCATTTCGCGCCGGCAGACGTGCGGGGTAACGACGCGGCCCGTCGGGCGTGGGCGACCAGCAAATTGAATCAGGCGGCGGCGGCCTCCGAAAAATTAGGCCTGACAGCGCACGCCACTTTTTCTGGATCGCTGGCGTGGCCATTTTTCTACCCGTGGCCGCCGCACAACGCGCAGCGTTTTCAGGACGCTTTCCAGACGCTGGCAACCCGCTGGCGGCCCATTCTGGACACCTTTGATGAGCACGGCGTCGATGTCTGTTATGAGCTGCATCCGGGGGAAGACCTGCATGACGGCGTGACGTTTGAGCGTTTTCTGGCGCTTGTGGACAACCACCCGCGCTGCAATATTCTCTACGATCCCAGCCATATGCTGCTTCAGCAGATGGACTACCTGACGTTTATCGATCTCTACCATGCGCGCATTAAAGCGTTTCACGTCAAAGATGCAGAGTTTCGTCCCAACGGGCGCAGCGGTGCATACGGTGGCTACCAGTCGTGGCTTCATCGTCCGGGTCGCTTCCGGTCGCCGGGCGACGGGCAGATCGACTTCACCGGTATTTTCAGCAAACTGACCCAGTACGACTACGAGGGCTGGGCAGTGCTGGAGTGGGAGTGCTGTCTTAAGGATGGCGATACCGGTGCCCGCGAAGGCAGCGAATTTATCCGTCGCCATATCATTCCGGTATCCGGGCGCGCGTTTGACGATTTCGCCGCGGGAGGCAGCCATGATTAACGTCGGGATCGTCGGCAGCGGCTTTATCGGCCCGGCGCACATTGAGGCGCTGCGGCGTCTCGGCAGTGTGCAGGTGGTCGCCCTGTGCGACAGCTCGCTTTCACAAGCGCAGGAAAAGGCGCGCCAGCTGAATGTGCCCCATGCTTACGGGAACGTTGAGGCGCTGCTCGCCCATCCGGATCTGCACGTGGTGCATAACTGCACGCCAAACCATCTGCACGCAGAGATTAACCGCCAGATTTTGCGGGCGGGTAAGCATGTTTTTTCCGAAAAGCCGCTGTGTATGACCCCGGAGGAGGCCCGCGAGCTGGTGGCACTGGCTGAGCAGGCGGGCGTGGTACACGGCGTCAGCTTTGTCTATCGCCAGTTTGCGATGGTGCGCCAGGCGGCCAGCATGAGGCGCGAGGGCAGTCTCGGTCGGCTGTTTGCCACGCATGGCAGCTACCTGCAGGACTGGATGCTGCTGGAAACCGACTACAACTGGCGGGTGGATGCCGCGCTGGGCGGTGCGTCGCGCGCGGTGGCGGATATTGGCTCCCACTGGTGTGACACGGTGCAGTTTGTGACCGGGCGGCGGATCACCGACGTGATGGCCGACCTGGCCATCGTCTGGCCAACGCGCAAGGCCAGTGCGGCGGGAAACCGGACCTTCACGGATGATCGCAGCGCGAACGATGAAGACAAACCGGTCACCACCGAAGATTTTGGCTCGGTGCTGGTGCGCTTCGACGATGGCAGCAAAGGCAGTTTTAACGTCTCGCAGGTCAGCGCCGGGCGCAAAAATCGACTGATGTTTGAAGTTAACGGCAGCGAACGGTCCGTGGCGTGGGATCAGGAGGTGCCGCAGCAACTCTGGATCGGCCATCGCGCGCAGGCAAACCAGACCCTCTCCGACGATCCAAACCTGATGAACCGTGACGTGGCCGAAAGCGCCCATTTTCCCGGCGGACATATCGAAGGCTGGCCCGATGCCTTTAAAAATATGATGGCGCAGTTTTACCGCGCCGTGATGCAGGGGGAGATGCCGGCACAGCCGCTGTTTGCGACGTTCCATGACGGCGCGAACGTCATGTATATCATTGATGCGATAGTGAAAAGCCATCAGCAACAGCGCTGGGTGCGCGTTGCGTATTGACGTGTTGCCCGGTTCGCCGGGCAACGAATTTATGGTAGCCTGCATAAAACGTTAACCGCAGGAAATGCCGTCGCTATGTCCATTCAGAAAATCGCTCAGCTTGCCGGGGTGTCCGTGGCAACGGTCTCTCGCGTGCTTAACAACAGCGATACCGTGAAAGCGAAAAACCGCGAACGCGTCCTGCAGGCGATCAAAGAGAGTAATTACCAGCCCAACCTGCTGGCGCGCCAGCTGCGGACTGCCCGCAGCTATATGATTCTGGTAATGGTGTCGAACATCGCTAACCCGTTCTGCGCCGAAGTGGTGAAAGGCATTGAAGAGGAAGCCGAAAAGAACGGCTACCGCATTCTGCTGTGCAACTCCGGCTCTGACATTGAACGCTCGCGTTCGGGGCTGAGTTTGCTGTCCGGTAAAATTGTCGACGGCATTATCACCATGGATGCCTTCTCAAAGCTTCCTGAACTGGCCGCCCTGATTGGCGCCGCGCCGTGGGTGCAGTGCGCCGAATACGCCGATGCCGGTGCGGTCTCCTGCGTCGGGATTAACGATGTGGACGCCTCGCAGCATGCCGTCAGCCAGCTTGCCGACGGCGGGCGCGGGCGGATCGCGATGATTAACCACGACCTGAGTTATAAATATGCCCGCCTGCGCGAGCGCGGCTATAAGAGCGTTATCCACCTGAAAGATCTGGCTTACCAGGCGGTGGAATACGCCAGCGATCTCAGCTTCGGCGCCGGAATGGCGGCGATGCAAAACCTGCTGAAGGAAAACCCGCCTGACGCGGTCTTTGCCGTTTCCGATACCCTGGCGGCAGGCGCATTGCATGCGATCCAGCAGGCGGGATTACGCGTGCCGGAAGACATTGCGGTAGTCGGGTTTGACGGTACGGAACTGGCGGAGATGATTTCGCTCACCACCATCGAACAGCCGTCGCGGGATATTGGGCGCAAGGCGGTCGATTTGTTGTTGAATAAAATCGATAACCCGGATGCGCCCACGGAAAGAGTGATGATGGACTGGCGCTTTATCTCCCGCGCCAGCGCCTGATTATTTCGCTATTACGCCAGCCAGCGAGCGAATATCGTTTCCGGTCGGAGACTGATGAATACGCAGACCAAATTCATCCACCACGGCGAATATATGGTCGAAAATATCGGCCTGAATCGCCTCATATTCCGCCCAGACGACCGTGTTAGTGAACGCGTATATTTCAACTGGCAGCCCGTTAGCTTCTGGCGCTAACTGGCGAACCATCAGCGTCATATCTTTACGGATCCGCGGGTGATTACGCAGATATTCATTTAAATAGGCGCGGAAGGTTCCAATATTGGTCATTTTGCGCAGGTTCAGCACCGATTCGCCTTCACCGTTTTCCTGATTCCAGAGCGAAATTTCTTCGTGACGCGCCGCCATGTACGGCTTAAGCAGCTTCGCCTGAATCAGCTGCTGTTGCTCCTGCTCGTCGAGGAAGTGGATGCTGGTGGTGTCTATATTCAGGCTACGCTTGATGCGTCTCCCGCCGGAGGCCGACATGCCGCTCCAGTTGATAAAGGCATCAGAGACCAGTGCCCAGGTCGGAATGGTGGTGATGGTATTGTCGAAGTTGCGCACCTTGACGGTGGTCAGGCCAATGTCCGTGACCGTGCCGTTGGCTCCGTATTTTGGCATCTCCAGCCAGTCACCGAGTTTAAGCATGTCATTGGCGGAGAGCTGGATCCCGGCGACAAGCCCGAGGATAGGGTCTTTAAACACCAGCATTAACACCGCAGCCATGGCGCCCAGGCCGCTAATCAGAATGGCTGGCGACTGACCAATCAGCAGCGAGATAATTAAAATCCCCACCAGAATAGCGCTCACCAGTTTTATCCCCTGGAAGATGCCCTTCAGCGGGAGCTGCGAGGCTGTCGCCATCTTTTGCGAAAGATTGAAAATGACGTCCAGCAGCGAGAAGAACGAGAGCAGGGCATACACCATCACCCACAGCTTTGCGCAGGTGGTGAGCATTTCCGCGGCTTCGCTGCCTTTTTGCAGCCACAGTACCGCCTGAACGTTGACAATAATCCCCTGCAGGGTAAAGGCGACACGGTGAAATAACTTGTTCTGGGTAATGATTTGCAACCATAAATGGCTGCTGGCCTGCGCGCGTTTCTCAAAGGCCCGCAGGACCACTTTGTGCAGAATAAAATGAACGATGAGTGCGGTAAGAAAAATAATACCAAAGATAATCACTAAAGAGGTGGTGTGATTAATTTCAATGCCTAACTCTTCAACCTGAGCAATTAATTCCTGCATAACGTCTCCTGTATTGATGCAGCCCCATAATGGCGGCTGCGGATCTATTATGCAAATTCGTCAGGGTTATTTGACGGCGTGGCAGGTCGTCACCACCGGCAGGCACAGGTGATGGCGAACCCGCAGCGTCGCCAGCGCGAGGATCACCATCAGGCCAGTTTCCACCGCGAGGAAGAGGGTGATCGCCTGGGTGTAATCTCCGTGATGATTCTGCAGACCGTGCAGCAAAATCGCGCCAAAGATGGCCGGGCCGAGTCCAAGCGCCGCCTGCTGCAGCGTGCTCAAAATGGCGCTCGCCGCCCCGGCGTCATCAGGCTGAATATCGCGCATGCCAATACGATAAAAACTGTTCACGATCAGCGCCTGACCGTAGCCGACCAGCCCGGTCGCGGGTGCCAGCGTCAGCGCGGTATTGTGCATTCCCCAGAGGCGGAAGGTGACAATCAGTGCCAGCAGGCCCGCTATCTGGATCGCCAGACCGGTCAGCAGAATGGTACTGGTGCTGTAGCGGGCAATCAGACGCGGGGCAAACCACGCTGAAATAAAGTAGGTGACACCCAGGGCGATAAAACTGTTGCCAGACTGCCACGGCGCCATCCCCAGACCGGTTTGCATGGTTAACGCCATGCAGAACATAAAGCCGGACCAGACGCTAAAAAAGAGCAACGCAATCAGCACGCCAAAGCGGATACTGCGCAACTGCAGCAGGCGCGGCGGGATCAGCGGATGCGCATCGTCCCGCTCTTTTTTGCGGGCGTTGAGGGCCATCAACCCGGCAAGCGGAATAATGGCGATAAGCGCGACCTTGAGCGGCCAGGACCAGTGCCACTGCGGGCCAAGCGCCATCGGGAACAGCAGGCAGCAGAGGATGATCGCCAGCAGGACGGTGCCCGTCCAGTCAATGCTTGATGGCGTGTCGCGGCGGGTTTCCGGCACGTAGCGGCGGCTCATGGCCAGCACCACCAGACAAATCGGCACGTTGATAAAGAAGGCGTTACGCCAGCCGAGGCCGGCAATGTCCGCCGATACCAGCCAGCCTCCGCCCATCTGGCCGACGATAAACGCGATGCCGCCGATGCCGCCAAAGAGGCTGATGGCCTTCGCGTGGGCCGTGCCTTTCAGCGTTACGTGCAGGGTGGCGAGAATTTGCGGCATGATCAGCGCCGCGCCAGCCCCCTGAAGAATACGGGCGCCCAGCAGTTGTTCAATGTTGCCTGCCATTCCGCACAGCAGCGAGGCCAGGCCAAAGCTCGCCACGCCCCACATGAAAAGACGACGGCGGCCAAGGTTATCCCCCAGCTTGCTGCCGAGGGCAAGGCAGACGGCAAAGGCCACACCGTAGAGGGCAACAATTAATTCCAGCTCGGTGGCCGTAGCGTGCAACGAGTGGGTGATAGCATCCAGCGCCACGTTGGTGATTGAGGTATCAATCAGCGGCAGCATCTGGCCGGTTAACAGCAATATCAGGCCTGCGCGGCCCGGTGAAACGACTGACGTATTCATGGTAACTCCATTGCGTCATTCAACAGATGGTCGTAGCATCAACGATCTGATAAACGGGTACCAGTTCTTACTTATACTGGTACTGGCACTACCATGCAGGGGGATTTATGGCGCTGATGTCTGAACCCGTCGTCTCGCTCAAGGATGACACCCGAAAACAACTTGGTGCGTTTTTACGCGCCCGACGCGAAAGCCTCGATCCGCAGCGGCTTGGCCTGCCACGCAGCGGTCGACGTCGCACGCCCGGGCTGCGCCGTGAAGAGGTGGCCCTGCTGGCGGACGTCGGGGTGACCTGGTACACCTGGCTTGAGCAGGGCAGGGACGTCAATCCGTCCAGCGCGGTGATGGCCGCCGTGGCAAAAGCGCTGCAATGTACCCCGACCGAAGCGCGCCATCTTTTTGTGCTGGCCGGGCTACCGCCGGGTGAAGCACCGCAGGCCACCTGCTGTGAAGGGATCAGCGAAGGCACGCGCCGCCTGCTTGATACGTTGATGCCGAAACCGGCCAGCATTCAGAAACCCAATTTTGACATCGTGGCGTGGAACGACAGCTTTGGTCATCTGATGGGGGTCGATTTCAATGCGATCCCCCCGGAAGACCGCAACTGTATTTATCTGTTCCTCACCCACCCGGCATGGCGCGCCCGTCTCGGCAGACGTGACGATGTGCTGCCCGTCTTTGTCTCCTATTTCCGGGCGGCGATGGCCGAGCACCGGGGTGACCCGCTGTGGGAAGCCAAACTGGCGCGCTTCTTTGCGGTGTCTGAGGAGTTTAAAAATCTGTGGCATCAGCGCAATGACGTGCGCGGTGTGGAAAACCAGCTCAAGTTGTTTACCCATCCTGAGCTTGGGGAATTTACCCTGCAGCAGATGTACTGGTACTCTGCTCCACGAAACGGTTCCCGGTTGCTGGTGTATCTGCCAGTGGATGAAGCCGGGGAGAGAGCAATGGAATGGCTGACGGAGCAGGCAAAATGAAGGTTACCGGCAAACAGGAGCGGCTGCTACGCCGCGCACTCAACGAGTGGCTACAGGAAGGCACATTAACCGCTGATGACCATCAGCGGCTGGCCGGTACGCTTCAACGCGTGACCATGGACTGGCAGCGGCTGAGCCGCTATGCCTTCTGGACGGCACTCGCCTGCGTCATTATCGCCATCGGTAGCCTGTTCTCGGACAGCGAACTGATGGCGCGCATTATCGAATTCTTCGCTTTTTCCTCCCTTGCCCGCATCGGGCTGCCGGCGCTCCTGGCCGTGCTGTTTTATTTGTGGGGCTTTAGCCGCCAGCGGCGGGAGACGCAGTGGCATTACAGTACCGAAGCGATTTTGTTCCTCGGAGTCTTGTTCACCGCCATCGCGCTCTGGCAGCTGGGTGAACGGCTGGATAATGGCAGCGGCCACATCGCACCCCTGTTCCTGGCCGGCTGTGCCGTCTATGGTCTGGTAGGCTTTTTCGGCCGCTCCGGGCTGGTCTGGCTGTTCTTCTTGCTCTCGCTTGGCAACTGGTTTGGCGCGGAGACGGGCTATATGTCCGGCTGGGGTGCTTACTGGCTGGGGATGAACTATCCGGTGCGCTTTATCTTTTTCGGCGGCGCGCTGCTGGCCCTGTGCTGGATCCTGCGTGCTGTGCTGCAGTCCCGTCATCTCTACACCACCAGTAAAGCGATGGGGCTGACGTATCTCTTTGTCGCCCTGTGGATCATGTCGATATTTGGTAATTACGATATCGATAACTGGTACAGCGTGACCCAGGCCTCGTTGCTGCCGTGGGCGCTGCTGTTTGCGGTGGCGGCGGTTCTCTGTATTTACATCAGTCTGAAAACCGACGACGGCATGCTGCGCGGGTTTGGCCTGACGTTCCTCGCCATTAATCTCTATACCCGCTACTTCGAATACTTCTGGGATGGGATGAACAAGGTGGTGTTCTTCCTGATTCTGGCGGCGTCGCTGGCGGTGATAGGGCGGTATGCGGAGCGGATCTGGCATGCCGGGCGTGCGGAGAAGTAAGTTTTGCGCGTGTTGATCGGGAAGACGCAGAAAACGCTGTCTGCGTGAGATGCTGACTCAATGGCGAAACCAGGCAGATGACGCGTGATTGAAAACGGGCCGCAGTTCCGGCCCGTTTGTCTTAGCACTCGGTCACAATCGTGCTCAGCGGCAGGCGAGATTTTGGCAGCGCGGCGTTGAAATCTTCCACGCTGTGATGTCCAACCGGGACCACCACCAGGCTGGTGAAGCCTTTCTCTTTTAGGCCAAACTCTGCGTCGAGAATGGCGGCGTCAAAACCTTCAATGGGTACGGCATCCAGGCCCAGCGCGGCCACGCCTAACAGGAAGTTACCGACGTTGAGGTAAACCTGTTTCGCCATCCACTGGTCGTCATCTTTCAGATCCACGCGGTGCATATCGGCGAAATAGCAGCGACCTTTGTGATTCGCCGCTTTTGCTTCTGGGGTGTTGAAGCGACCGTCGGCCTCTTCCTGATCGACGACGCGCTCAAGCCACGCATCGTCCATGGCGGTTTTCGCGCAGAACACCACCACATGAGAGGCGTCCATCATTTTGCGTTCGTTGAACACGTAAGTGCCTGCCGCAGATTTGGCCACGCGCGCTTTACCTTCCTCAGTGCTGGCAATAATAAAATGCCATGGCTGGGAGTTCGTGCTGGACGGGCTGTACTGCAGCAGGGTTTTGATCTTCTCCGCTTCTTCAGCGGTCAGTTTCTTGCTTGGGTCAAACGCCTTGGTGGAGTGGCGTTTCAGGGCAACGGAAATGATATCCATAACAACTCCTGGTGATAAAATTCGCCCGCGTGCGGGCGCGAAAAGGAGTGCAGATTACCGTGCGAAGCGGGAAAAGATAAGTGCATTTTGAGCGCTTAATCTGTTCGTCTCAGACGAACAATCAGCGCGGCCTGATCCATTTCTGGTCTTTTTTCGGCAGTTTATCGACGACCAGATTCCAGGAATCGTTGATGAGATCGGCCACCAGTTCCGGCGTAACATCGTCGGTGCCGTAGAGTGAAATCCAGTGCTTTTTATTGAGATGATACCCCGGCTCAACGCCGCGGTAGATCTGCTGGTTTAACAGGGATTTTTCCGGATCGGATTTCAGGCTGACATGCGGTCGCCCGTGAGCAACCGCAACAATCATGAAAATTTTGCCACCCACTTTAAACACATCAAATTCCGGCCCGAACGGCCAACAGTGTTCGGTGAACGGCAGTTCCAGCGCCACGCGTTTGGCGTGTTCCTGCAGCGATTTACTGTCCATCAATATCCTCGGAGGCGAGTCCACGCCACATGGCTTCAAAGCCCAGCGCTTTAAAATCGACGGCGCGGGACGGATCGCGGGTGGCAAATTCCATGGTGGTTTCGGCAAGCGATAAGAACATGGCATCACCAAAGGTACGAAACTCATCGGACATAAATACCGGGCGCACTGCGCGACGGCACAGTTCATGCAGTTCCGGGAACATCTCCTGCACGGCCTGCTCCGTTTCGGCGCTGATCTTCTCGCTGACCCCAAGCTGGCGAATGGCGGCGTGAGCGACAGGATTACGGATGCCCCAGTCCACGTAGCTGTTCCAGATATTGCGGGTATGTTCTTTGGGGAGGGTGAGCGTGCGATCAAGCTCCGCCAGCATCGTCTGGCAGAGATCCTGCTTCAGGTGCAGATAGAGGGCATTCAGCAGATCGTCTTTGGTAGCAAAGTAGCGGAACAGTGTGCCTTCAGCGACGCCCGCGTTCCGGGCAATTAAGGCCGTTGAGGCGGCAATACCTGACTGTGCAAATGCAGCGGTTGCTGCGTCCAGTAAGGCCTGTTTTTTATCTTCACTCTTCGGACGTGCCACTAAATTGTTCCTCCTGTCAATTGTAAAAACCTTGATTGAAACACGTGCTTTGACAGGCTGCAACGCGCAATGTCAAAGATCGAAAACGTCTTGACGACTTTATCATCATATCTATAATGAGTGCTTACTCACTCATAATCAAGTTCAACCCGCGTAAACCATCGGATGGGGCGCGTTTTCGGGTCAGGATATGAAAAAGCCTCTATTCATCTGCGTGGTGTTCGTCATGATTATTGCTTCAGCTGCGAGTTTACCTTTTATCCTGAATCCTGGATTTGGCCAGCCACCGCAGGGTGCGCAGCTTACCGAAGTGGAGGCCTCCCCGCAGTATCGCGACGGGAAATTCCACAATACGTTGCCGACACCGGGCTTCACCGGCGAGCAAAATATGCTGGTAGCGTGGTGGCAATTTCTGACCCGCAAAACCGAAAATGCCCGTCCCGCGCAGCCGCTGCCGCTGGTGAAAACCGATCTCGCCAGTCTGCCGCTGGAGCAGGACACGCTGGTCTGGCTCGGACACTCGTCGTGGTATATGCAGCTGGCGGGTAAACGTATTCTGATTGACCCGGTGCTCAGTAACTATGCCGCGCCGTTTTCGTTCCTTAATAAAGCTTTTGCGGGCGAGTATCCCTGGCATGCGCAGAACATGCCGGAGATCGACCTGCTGATCATCTCCCACGATCACTACGATCATCTGGATTACGCCACCATCAGGGCGTTACTGCCGAAGGTGAAACGTGTGGTTACCCCGCTGGGCGTTGGATCTCATCTGCGCTACTGGGGCATGAAGCCGGAAATTATCGACGAGCGCGACTGGAACCAGTCGGTGCGCATCAGTGATGACTTAACGGTGCACGTCCTGCCGGCACGTCACTTCTCCGGACGCGGGATTAAACGCGATCAAACCCTGTGGGGGAGCTTTATGTTCGTCACGCCGGCGCAGAAGGTTTATTACAGCGGAGACTCCGGTTACGGCCCGCACTTCAGGGCCATCGGTGAGCAGTTCGGCGAGGTGGATTTAGCCATCATGGAAAACGGCCAGTACGATCGGGACTGGAAGTACATTCACATGATGCCGGCGGAAACGGCGCAGGCGTCGGCTGACCTTAACGCGAAAGCTGTCGTGCCCGGTCATAACGGACGCTTTGTGCTGGCGAAACACACCTGGAACGATCCGCTGATCCAGCTGGCGCAGGCCAGCAAAGATAAAAATTATCGGCTACTGACGCCGGAGCTGGGTGAACCTGTTCACGTGAGTGATACCACGCAAACCTTTCGTGAGTGGTGGGAATAATGTTTAAGCGAGAAGCAGAGGGGGAGAGCAGTATGACCATTTCCGCTCAAGTCATCGACACCATCGTCGAGTGGATCGACGACAACCTGCACCAGCCATTACGTATCGAAGAGATCGCCCGCCACGCGGGTTACTCGAAATGGCATCTGCAGCGTTTGTTTATGCAGTACAAGGGCGAAAGTCTCGGGCGTTACATTCGCGAACGCAAGCTGCTGCTGGCAGCGCGTGACCTGCGTGAATCGGACGAGCGCGTCTACGATATCTGTTTGCGCTACGGCTTTGATTCGCAGCAGACGTTTACGCGTATCTTTACCCGTACCTTCAACCAGCCGCCTGGCGCGTACCGCAAAGAGAACCACAGCCGGACACACTGAATGTGTCGTTATGCAGAAATCCGACCGGGTAAGGCGCAGCCGCACCCGGTTTTTTTTTACTTACGATGCCAGTGAAAACCAGCGACGCCAGACGAAACGCAGGATGAAGAATTCGAGGGCGCCAAGCAGTAAAAACCACACGCAGAACAAAATGGTGTACAGCTGATTAAGATCGACCATGTGGAAGATCGTCATCAGCTTTTTCGCCAGCACCAACCCAAGCGACGGCGCAGGTAGCAGCAGGCAGGAGAGCAGGGCCATCAACAAAATGCCCCCCGCTGTGAGCAGCGATTCTAACGGGTGTTTCATCTTAATGTTAATCGTCAGTTAAAAATGTCATTGTCCGGCATCGCGGAACGTAAAGCAATATAAACCCGGCAGACGTTTTTTGTTAAATCAAATGCACTTTTCTGCGAATAAATAACAGAAAGAGAATAATCTCTCAGAAGCGATTAAATTATTATCGCGTTATGTAAATAAATGTCCTTGTCATGCAAATAATTTTACAAACATATAAGTGCTATATCCAATTAACGTGGCAATAACAATGGCTGCGACAATGTATAACGCCAGGCGGCGTGCGCGATAAATACCAAACATGGTTCCTCCTCGTTTAGCGTTGGTTTAGAAATATTTTGTAAAAATCATCGTATTCGAATAATAGTTATTAGTTTTGAATATCCCGGCAGTAATTATATTGCGGTAGATCAATTTTACCCGCAAGCCTTAAAAATGAATTTATTAAAGCCAGAAAGGAATTCAGGCTTCCGTCCACCGTATATTGAAGGAAAAATACGATGACCAAAAAAAATCTCTCTCAGAACATGCCACCTGCTGGTGGGCAGGCGTATCAGCAGACCGTTGAGCAAGTGCTTGCTAACAAGCAGAGCCAGGCAAGCGGCCTCGACCGTGCTGAAGCGCAGGCACGTCTGCAACAGTATGGCCCTAACGCGTTGCCGGAGAAAAAAGGCAAGCCCGCCTGGCTACGTTTTCTCGCCCATTTTAACGATGTACTGATTTACGTTCTGCTTGCCGCGGCGGTATTAACCGCGGTTATGGGCCACTGGGTCGATACGCTGGTTATCCTCGGTGTGGCGGTAATCAACGCGTTAATTGGCCATATTCAGGAAAGCAATGCGGAAAAATCCCTGAAGAGTATTCGCAATATGCTCTCCAGCGAAGCGCGCGTCATTCGCAATGGCAATCATGAAACGCTACCGACAACTGAAATAGTCCCGGGCGATATTATTGTATTACGCGCAGGTGATCGTATTCCGGCGGATATGCGTTTAATCGAAGCGCATAATTTACGCGTGGAAGAGGCTATTCTGACCGGCGAATCTACCGTGGTGGATAAACACATTAATCCGCTGACCGGTGAATTACCGCTGGGCGACCGCACTAACCTGGTCTTTTCCGGTACGACCGTGAGTGCAGGGGGCGGCATTGGCGTGGTCATTGCCACCGGGCAAGAGACTGAACTTGGCCACATTAACCAGATGATGGCGGGTATTGAAAAGCATCGTACGCCGCTGCTGGTGCAGATGGACAAGCTGGGGAAAGCGATCTTCGCCATAATTCTGGCGATGATGGCGGCACTGTTTGTCTTCAGCCTGGTGTTCCGCGAAATCCCCATGGGCGAGCTGCTGCTCTCTCTGATTAGTCTGGCGGTCGCCTCCGTGCCGGAAGGTCTGCCAGCCATTATTTCTATCATCCTTTCTCTTGGCGTGCAGGCGATGGCACGCAAGCGGGCGATTATCCGCAAGCTGCCAACGGTTGAAACCCTGGGGGCGATGACCGTGGTCTGCTCGGATAAAACCGGCACCCTGACCATGAACGAGATGACGGTGAAAGCCATCATTACTGCCGACAGTTGCTACCGCGTGGACGGTAACAGCTACGAGCCGGTGGGGAACATTTACCTGGAAGGCAGCGACGAGCCGATGCAGATCCAGCCGGGCACCGTGCTGGAGCAGTACCTGCGCACTGTCGATCTCTGTAATGACAGCCAGCTGATTCAGGACGAACGAGGTCTGTGGGGCATCACCGGTGGGCCGACCGAAGGGGCGCTGAAGGTGCTGGCGGCGAAGGCGCATCTTGAGCCGGTGATGACCACCCTGATTAACAAGATCCCGTTCGATTCGCAGTACAAGTACATGAGCACCCACTATCAGATTGGTCACGAGGAGCACATCCTGATTACCGGCGCGCCGGACGTGATTTTCGCGCTGTGTAAACAGCAGCAGGCCCGTAACGGCGCTGAAGCGTTCGACCGCGCTTACTGGGAAACCGAGATGGAGCGCTATGCACGTCAGGGGCTGCGTATGGTTGCGGCGGCGTTCAAACCGGCGAACGGTGAGCAGACGCTGACGCATGACGATCTGAATCACGGGCTGATCTTCCTCGGTATTGCCGCAATGATGGATCCACCGCGTCCTGAAGCGATTGATGCGATTCATGCCTGCCAGCAGGCCGGGATCCGCGTGAAGATGATCACCGGGGATCACCCGCAGACGGCAATGAGCATCGGCCAGATGCTCGGGATCACCAACAGCGAGCAGGCGGTGACGGGCTACCAGCTGGAGAAAATGGACGACGCTGAGCTTGCAGACGCCGCGGTGAAATATGACATTTTCGCCCGTACCAGCCCGGAGCATAAGCTGCGCCTGGTGAAAGCCCTGCAGGACAAGGGTGAGATCGTGGGCATGACCGGCGACGGTGTGAATGACGCTCCGGCGTTGCGCCAGGCGGACGTGGGCATCGCAATGGGCATCAAAGGCACCGAAGTGACCAAAGAGGCGGCGGACATGGTCCTGACCGACGATAACTTCGCCACCATCGCCAGCGCGGTAAAAGAGGGGCGTCGCGTTTACGACAACCTGAAGAAAACCATTCTGTTCATTATGCCGACCAACCTGGCGCAGGGGTTGCTGATTGTTATTGCGCTGCTGGCAGGGAACATTATCCCGCTGACGCCGGTACTGATTTTGTGGATGAACATGGCAACCTCCGCCACGCTCTCCTTTGGCCTGGCCTTTGAAGCCGCTGAGCGCAACATCATGAAGCGTCCGCCGCGTCAGACCGGACAGCACGTGATGGATGCGTACGCCGTATGGCGCGTGGCCTTCGTCGGGACCATGATTGCCATCGCCGCCTTTGCGCTGGAAGCCTGGCTGGCACCGCGCGGCCACAGCGCGGAGTTCATCCGTACCGTGCTGCTGCAGATGCTGGTCTGCGCTCAGTGGGTATACATGATTAACTGCCGCAACACTGAAGGGTTCTCCCTGAACCGTGGCCTGCTGGCGAACAAAGGGATTTGGCTGGTCACAGGCGTGTTGTTCCTGCTCCAGGCAGCAATCATCTACCTGCCGTTTATGCAGATGCTTTTCGGTACGGAAGCGCTGCCTCTGCGCTACTGGTTCGTCACGCTGGCGGTAGCCGCGGTGATGTTCTTGGTTGTTGAAATCGAGAAGCGACTGACCCGCAGGTTCCGTAAGGCTGCATAACCTTTTGCCCTCACCTTAACCCTCTCCCGCCGGGAGAGGGGATGCTGACCTCCCTTTCATTGGGCAGAGGGCCGGGGTGAGGGAAACACATCAGAGGTACATCCCCATGAAATTCCCGCTCCTGTTTGTCCTCCTCGCCCTCTTTCAACCCGCGTTTGCTGCTGCCATTCCGGTTCGCGTGGCGGTTGTGGAGCAAACGACCCACGCCGCTGAACGGCACGTGCCTGGCCGCATTGAAGCCATTCATACCGTCGAGATAAGAGCGCGCACGGAAGGCGTGATTACCCAGGTTCATTTTCGCGACGGACAATACGTGAAAAAAGGTGACGTGCTGTTTGAACTGGACGATGCCGAGCCACGCGCCGCCGTGCGTCTGGCACAGGCTGAGGTAAAGAGCGCGGAAGCCACGCTGCGTCAGGCGCAGCAGCAGCTTTCACGCTTTGAAAGCCTGGGCAACAGCAATGCCATCAGCCGTCACGACGTGGATAACGCGCGCATGCAGCGCGATGTCGCCAGCGCTGCGCTGGAGCAGGCGAAAGCTCGCCTCGAAACCCGTAACGTGACGCTGGCGTACACGCGCATCACATCGCCGATTGATGGCCGCGTGGGGCACAGCCAGTTCCATGCCGGCAGCCTGGTGAACCCGTCAAGCGGCGTGCTGGTGGATGTCGTGCAGCTTGATCCGATCCGTATCGCCTTTGCGCTGGAAGAGGGGGCGTTTGCCACCAAAGCCGGACAACATGCGGATATCAGCGCCCTGAAGCGCGCCTGGCAGGCGCGGATTGACAGCAATGGTCAGCGCCTGAGCGGTGAACTGACCTCCGTGGACAATCGTATCGACCCGCGTACCGCCAGCGTGATGCTGCGCGCCGAATTCGCCAACCCGCGCCATCAGCTGCTGCCGGGCGGCAATGTGAATGTCTACCTGCGTCCGGCAAGCGCGCAGCCGGTGCTGACAGTGCCCGCTGCGGCGGTACAGCAAAACGGCGAGGGATTCTTTGCCTGGGTGGTTAACGCAGAAGGCAAAGCCGAAAAACGCCCGCTGAAGATTGCCGGACAGATTGGTCAGCAGTTTGAGATTTCATCCGGCTTACATCCCGGTGAGCGAGCGATCACCGACGGTGCCCAGCGCGTACAGCCTGGCGCAGCCGTCCAGATACTGAATTAAGGAGCCATCATGCTGACGTTTTTCATCAAACGCCCGCGCTTCGCGATGGTGATTGCGCTGGTGATAACCCTGCTGGGTGCCATCGCGCTGAAGATTATCCCGGTGGAGCAGTACCCGCAGATCACCCCACCGGTGGTGAATGTCTCCGCCAACTGGCCCGGTGCCAGTTCGGCTGACGTGGCGGAAGCCATTGCCACGCCGCTGGAGACTCAGCTTAACGGCGTGGATCACATGCTCTATATGGAATCCACCAGTTCCGATGAAGGTGCCTACAGCCTGAACATCACATTTGCAGCAGGGACCGATCCGGATCTGGCCGCCATCGACGTGCAAAACCGCGTGGCGCAGGCTGTGGCGCAATTGCCCACCGAGGCGCAGCAAAACGGCGTGCAGGTGCGTAAACGCGCCACCAATCTGATGATGGGGGTAAGCCTTTACTCACCGGACAATAGCCACACGCCGCTTTTCGTCAGTAACTACGCCAGCACGCAGGTGCGTGAAGCGCTGGCGCGTTTGCCGGGCGTCGGGCAGGTGCAGATGTTTGGCGCGCGCGACTACAGCATGCGTATCTGGCTGCGTCCGGATCGCATGAACGCCCTGAACGTGACCACCGATGACGTGGCTCAGGCGTTACGCGAGCAGAACGTCCAGGGGGCGGCAGGCCAGGTCGGAACGCCGCCGGTGTTTAACGGCCAGCAGCAAACCCTGACAATTAACGGGCTGGGGCGTTTAAATCAGGCTGAGGACTTTGCAGACATCATTATCCGTGCGGGGGAGATGGGCCAGCTGGTGCGCCTGAAAGATGTCGCCACGATTGAACTGGGGTCGCGCAGCTACAGCTCCGGCGCCCAGCTGAACGGGCATGACTCGGCCTATCTTGGCATCTACCCTACGCCGTCCGCCAACGCCCTGCGTGTAGCCGATGCGGTTCGCGCGGAGCTGGCGCGACTCTCTGCACGCTTCCCGGACGATCTGACCTATGAAGTGAAATTCGATACCACCACCTTTGTTGCCGCGACCATCAAGGAGATTGGCGTCTCGCTGGCGCTGACCCTGCTCGCCGTCGTGGTGGTGGTTTCCTTATTTCTGCAGAGCTGGCGTGCGACGCTGATTGTGGCGCTCGCCATTCCAGTGTCGCTGGTCGGCACCTTTGCGGTGCTCTATACCCTCGGTTATTCGGCCAACACGCTCAGCCTGTTCGCCATTATTCTGGCGCTTACCATGGTGGTGGATGACGCCATTGTGGTGGTGGAGAGCGTTGAAACGCTAATGGCGGAAGGGCAAAGCCGCACGGCGGCTACCGCACAGGCACTGCGCCAGATTGCCGGGCCGGTGATTGCCACCACCCTGGTGCTGCTGGCGGTGTTTGTGCCGGTGGCGCTGCTGCCGGGGATCGTGGGGGAGTTGTATCGCCAGTTCGCGGTCACGCTCTCCACCGCCGTCACGCTCTCAAGCCTGGTGGCGCTGACCCTGACGCCAGCGCTCTGTGCGCTGTTGCTGCGCCCGCGCCCGAAGAAGCCAGCCGCGGTTTACCGCGTTTTCAACCGCGGACTGGATACCACGCGCACCGTTTATACCCGCATCGTTAACTGCATTAACCTTCGTCCGTGGCTGGTGCTGCTGGCAACGGCCGGCGCGGCGGGCGTGGTAGTGTTCAGCTTTATGTCGATGCCAAAGGGCTTCCTGCCGCAGGAAGATCAGGGCTACTTCTTCGCCAGCGTGCAGTTGCCGGAAGCGGCGTCGCTGGAGCGTACCGAAGCGGTGATGACCACCGCGCGGGAGCTTATCGCCAGACACCCTGCGGTCGAGGATGTGATTCAGGTCTCCGGTTTTAACATTCTCAACGGTACCAGCGCGTCTAACGGCGGGTTTATCTCCATCATGCTGAAGACATGGGGGGAGCGTCCGCCGCTTGATGAGGTGATGGGAACGCTGCAGCGTCAGCTGCTGGCGCTGCCGGAAGCGACCATCATGACCTTCGCCCCGCCGACGTTGCCGGGGTTGGGTAACGCCTCCGGCTTCGACCTGCGTATTCAGGCCCAGGCGGGGCAAAGCCCGGCGGAGCTGGAACGCGTTACCCGCAACGTTCTGATAAAAGCTAACCAGCATCCGCAGCTTAACCGGGTGTTTACCACCTGGAGCAGCAACGTGCCGCAGCTGACGCTGACCGTTGATCGCGAGCGCGCTGCCCGCCTCGACGTGCCGGTCTCGCGCATCTTCAGCAGCCTGCAAACCGCCTTTGGCGGCACGCGTGCCGGGGATTTTAGCGTTAACAACCGCGTCTACCACGTGGTGGTACAGAACGAAATGCAGTGGCGCGAGCGTGCCGGGCAAATCAGCGAATTGTTCGTGCGCAGCAATAACGGTGAGCGGGTGCGTCTGAGTAATCTTGTCACGATTACCCCGACCGTTGGTGCACCGTTCCTGCAGCAGTACAACCAGTTCCCGTCGGTGTCAGTGAGCGGGTCGGCGGCAGACGGCGTGAGCAGCAGCACGGCGATGGCCGTGATGAGCGAGCTTCTGGCGGAAAACCTGCCTGCCGGGTACGACTATGCCTGGAGCGGGATGTCTTATCAGGAGCAGCAGACCGGAAATCAGGCCATCTGGATTGTCCTGGCCGCGGTGGTTATGGCGTGGCTGTTCCTTGTTGCGCAGTATGAGAGCTGGACGCTGCCTGCGAGCGTGATGCTCTCAGTCCTGTTCGCCATCGGGGGCGCGCTGGTGTGGCTGTGGATCGCGGGATACGCCAACGATGTGTATGTGCAGATTGGCCTGGTGCTGTTAATCGCGCTGGCGGCCAAGAACGCGATCCTGATCGTCGAGTTTGCCCGCGCACGGCGCCATGAGGGGATGGCGATTGTCGATGCGGCCCGTGAAGGCGCCTCACGCCGCTTCCGGGCGGTGATGATGACGGCGGTGTCATTTATTATCGGTGTGCTACCGATGATGCTGGCGTCCGGGGCAGGGGCGCAGAGCCGCCGCATCATTGGCACCACGGTGTTCAGCGGGATGCTGGTGGCCACCGTGGTCGGCATTCTGTTTATCCCGGCGCTGTTTGTGCTGTTCCAGCGCCTGCGTGAGTGGGGGCATCGCCTTACGGACTCGTCGCCCACAGCTCGCAATGTTTCTGAACCAGAGAAATAAGCGAACCGCCGTCTGCGATAAAATCGCGCATGCGCTGCGCCTCGCTCTTGCCCTGTTTTAACATCAGGGCTATTTCCTTAATCGCGCTCGTCGCGCCGAGCTTCTCGGCCGACGGCGCAACCTGCTCCAGCAGCCACGCAATATCTTCCGCCACGGTTTTGTGCTCGCCAGTCTGCACGTCCGTCAGAATGCCCTCTAACCCGTAACGACACGCCTGAAAACGGTTAAAGCGGTAAAGCAGAAAATCCTTTTCCTGATGCTTATAGGGCCGCGAGGTCAGCAGCCAGTGAGACGTCGCCTGAATCAACCCGGCGATGTTGATCGCGTGGCCGAGCGTCAGCGGTGTATCCATCACCCGCACCTCGACCGTGCCAAAATGCGGGCTGGGGCGAATATCCCAGTGCAAATCTTTAATGCTGTCGATCATGCTGGTGGCGCTCAGACGACGAAACAGCCCTTCGAACTCCTGCCAGTTGTTCACCCACGGCATCTGTCCATTATCCGGAAATCCCGAGAAGATATTGAGTCGCGACGAGGCGAACTTTGTGTCCGTACCCTGCATATAGGGTGAGGACGCCGCCAGAGCAATAAAGTGGGGGACAAAGCGCGACAAACCATGCAGCAGATAAATAGCGTCGTCGCCGGTCCGACACCCGACATGCACGTGCTGGCCGAATACCGTCGCCTGCAAAATCAGATAGCCAAACCGTTCGAGCGTGACGTTATAGCGCTCGTCATCACACACCTCCTGACGCTGCCACTTCTGAAAAGGGTGCGTCCCACCGCCGCAGATCTGAATATGCTGCTCCGCAGCGGCGCGCAGAATACTTTGCTGCATCACCGAGATTTGTGCTGCGGCCTGATCAATGTTCTGACACACGCCGGTGGCGATTTCGAGCATGCTCTCGGTGATATCGTGCTTCACTTCCCCACCTTTGATGTCGTCTTTGACGGCAGCGATAAGGGCGGAGGAGTCCTGGCTCAGATCGTACCCCGGCGGGTTAACCACCTGCAGTTCAAGTTCAATACCAAGGGTATAAGGTTCAGAGGAATGGAAATCGGGTAATGGCATGGTGCACTCCGTTGTCGTAGATGAAATGAGTATAGACAACGGGTATGGCTCCCACTTCAGGCGGTGGTATAAAGGGACGTGTGGCGGCTATGCTGAACGCCACGGCACACTGATTAGGGCTTTAGCGACCAGGGGAGTTAACAATGTCTGACTATCCAACCATTGCGCTGATTGGACCCGGTGCAATCGGAACCACTATCGCTGCGGTGCTGCATGAGGCTGGCCGCACGCCGCAACTGTACGGACGTACCGCACATCCGCAATTACGTTTGCGGCACGATGAAGGTGAAATCGTGGTACCCGGGCCGGTATTAACCGATCCGACGGTCATCGATCGTCCGTACGATCTGGTTTTTATCGCAGTGAAAACGACCCAGAACGCCGACAGCGCGGGATGGCTGAACGCGCTGTGCGATGAAAACACGGTGGTCTGCGCGCTGCAAAACGGCGTCGAGCAAAAGGCCCAGCTGGCACCGTGGGTCAATGGCGCGACGGTACTGCCGTCGGTGGTCTGGTTCCCGGCACAGCGTGAGCCGGATGCCTCCGTCTGGCTGCGCGCCAGTCCGCGGTTGACGCTGCCGGATGTGCCGCAGGCAAAACGGGTGGCTGATGCGCTGAACGGCACGCGCTGCGCGGTAGACTTGTCGGCAGATTTTCTTACCGTCGCATGGCGCAAGCTGCTGCAAAATGCGGTTGCAGGCCTGATGGTGCTTGCGAATCGTCGTGCCGGGATGTTCTCCCGTGAGGATATCAGCGAGCTGGCGCTGGCGTATCTGCGCGAAGGGCTTGCCGTGGCCCGAGCAGAAGGCGCGGTGCTGCACGATGACGTTGCGCAGGAGATCCTGGCGAATTTCCAGCGCGCACCTGCCGATTTAGGCACGTCTATCCTCGCCGATCGTCAGGCCAACCGTCCCATGGAGTGGGATATCCGCAACGGCGTGATCCAGCGCTATGGTCGTGCTCACGGTATTCCCGTTCCGATTAGCGATGTGCTGGTTCCCCTGCTTGCTGCAGGCAGCGAAGGGCCGGGTTAACGGCCGCTGACTTTTCGTTCGGCAAAATAGTGCGCGGGCGTGGTGCCCATGGCTTTCCTGAACATGGTGATAAACGCATTCACGGATTCATACCCAAGCGTTGTCGCCACGTTCTGGACCGGGACACCGCTTGCCAGCTCCTGCAGGGCAATAATCAACTGCAGCTGCTGACGCCAGCGGCCAAAGCTCAGCCCGGTCTCGCGCGCCATCAAACGTGCAAAGGAGCGCTCGCTCAGCGCCAGCCGTTTCGCCCACGCTTTCAGGGTGCTTCTGTCGTCAGGATGGCTGACCAGCGCGTCGGCCATGGCGCGTATTTTGGGATGGGCTGAAACGGGCAGGCTCAGCTTCTGCTGCGGCATGCTGGCGAGCTCATCAAGCGTCACTCTGGTCAGCCGCGCGGCATGGCTCTCTGGCGGATAATCAACGCGTTCATGCGTCAAACGGTCAACCAGCGCTTTGATTAACGGGGAAATGGCCAGCGTGCAGCATTTCTCCGGCAGCGCGGCGGCACCGGGCTCAATAAACAGATAGTTGAGATGAGCATTCCAGGTCGCTTTGGCGCTGTGTGCGATCCCGCCAGGGATCCAGACGGCACAGTCTGGCGGCACGATCCAGATATCATTTTCCGCATGACAAATCACCGCGCCATACAAAGCAATAATCAGCTGCCCCTTACGGTGGGTGTGCACCGGCACTTCCGCGGCGTACTCCACGAAATCCAGATGTCGGGCTACGGCCGGGCATGCGGTGGCGTCAGGGTCGAAGAGCGTATTGGCAAGTTGAGGTTTCACGTTTCTGGCAACATTTAGGTATTTTTTGACAGAATAGAGTATTTAAGCGGGTTCGCAAGCCAGTAATAATTCTGGCATGAACACATTAAACGCTTTTCATTTTCATTCGTGGCGCGCCATGCGTGAGCGCTTATCTCCCGTGCTGCGTAACGATGCCAGTGCGTTGCTCTATTCCGCGAGAAGTTTTGCAGCGGCGATGCTCGCTTACTCCATTGCGCTGTCGATAGGCCTCGAACGTCCATCATGGGCCATTATTACCGTCTATATCGTTTCGCAGACCTCGGTGGGGGCCTCGCTGAGCAGAAGTCTCTATCGTCTGGCCGGCACCGTTGTGGGGGCCTGTGCCACCGTTGCGATCGTGCCTGCCTTCGTCAATATGCCGATCCTCTGCAGCGTGATGCTGTCGGGCTGGATCACGTTCTGCCTCTATTTATCTCTGCTGGAGCGCACCCCGCGGGCGTATGCCTTTGTGCTGGCCGGGTACACTGCGAGCCTGATTGGTTTTCCTGCGGTATCCGACCCCGGCGGGATTTTTAATATCGCCATTATCCGTGTGCAGGAGATTGTCATTGGGATCTTCTGCGCGGCGCTGATACATCGCTATGTGTTACCCGCGCGTATCTCCGGCCTGTTCAACAGTAAGTTATCGCAAACCCTGCACGCCGCACGTGAGCGGGTGGCTGACACCCTCGCAGGCAAACCCGTCGCGGTTTCAGACCCGCTGCATCTGGCGCTGGCGCTGCAGTTTCTGCAGGGTATAAGCCACCATATTCCGTATGATTTTGCCCTGTCTGCTCCGGTGCGGCAGGGCAGAAAGGCTATCCATGACCGACTGGGGCGGCTGGTCATCGTTAACTGTGAATTACGCGATCGCTTACCGGCGACGGTGCCTGCCGGGTTGCAGGTATTGCTCGACGACGTTCAGGCCTGGTTGGGGGATAAAGATGCTGCACGCCACAGCACGGCAGATGCGTTAATAGCACGCAGTGAACAGCTCGCAGAGCGCTACGCTGCACAGGCCCGGACGATGAACGACGCGCTGCTGGCCAGTTTTGTCCGTTATCTGACGCAGGCCATTACGCTGTTGCAGCAGTGCGAACGTCTTTCTGATGCCATCCACCATGCGAAGCCCGCCCACGGACTGACGGCGGGCAGGGCAGTTAAAGGGTATGTTTTTCATCGCGATCCTCTTACTGCCGCCCGCACCGCGCTGGGCGCGTTCGCCATCATCCTGAGCGGCTGCCTGGTCTGGATCTTCTCTGCGTGGTCCGATGGCAGCACGGCGGTCTCTATCCTTGGGGTCTGCTGCACGCTGTTTGGCAGTTTCGACACCCCGGCTCCGCACATTGTGAAATACATTATTGGCTCGTTCTGGGGCGTATTGATTAGCCTGCTGTACAGCTTTGCGCTGCTTCCGCAGGTGAGCGATTTCCCCGTGCTGGTGGCCGTGCTGGCGCCGGTATATCTGCTGGCCGGGTCGCTTCAGGCACGTCCTCCCACCACGTTTATGGCGATGGGGATCACCCTGACGCTGCCGGTATTGTGCGAGCTGGGTGCCCACTACAGCGGAGATTTTGCCACGGCGGTCAATACCGCCATTGCGCTGTTTGCCGCAACCGGCTTTGCTGTTATCAGCATGAGCCTGCTGCAAACCGTGCAGGCCGACGCGGCCATCGCGCGTCTGCACACGCTGTGCCAGCGCGATATTCGTCGCTGCGTGAGGGGCAAGCTTCTGCTGGATGAGACGCACTGGACCAATCTGATGATTGACCGCGCTGCCCTGTTACTCCCGCGCCTGCAGCGCAGCGGGCGTGCCTCAGAGCAGGTGCTTAACCCGCTGCTGCGCGCGCTGCGCATCGGCCTTTCGGTGATGCATTTACGCCGCTGCGATATGCCCGCGAGCAGAGAGATTAGCGCGCGCCTGTATCACCTGAACGACACCGACGCCTTGCGTGAACACATCGGCGACCACATCCGCCTCTGTTTGCCTGCCGCAGATGCACAAACGCGCCAGTTTGTCGGCCATCTGGTGGATTTACATTGCGCATTACGGAGGGCAGACGATGGTCAATGATCTGTATATCGGGGGCGTTTTTATCCCGGGACTGCTTGTCACCGCGCTCGCGGCGCTGGCCTGCACGCTGGCACTCATCGCGCTTTTATCGCTCAGCAGGCTCTACCGTCGTTTGCCTTTTCGCCCGCTGCTGGACGTTTCAACTTATCTGGTCACCTTTTTCCTGCTGATGCAGGGCCTGACCGCGCTGGGGTTATTTAGATGAAATCACTACTCTCTCTGGTCGGTCGCTATGCGCTGACGTTATGTGCCGTCGCGGCGGCCACGCTTCTGGCTTTTATGATGTGGAAACATTATGCGCAAACGCCCTGGACCCGCGACGGCCGGGTGCGGGCGGATGTGGTACAGATTGCGCCGGACGTATCCGGGCCGGTAATCCGCGTGGCCGTCCGGGATAACCAGTGGGTTAACCGGGGCGATGTGCTCTACGCTATCGACCCGCACTGGCTCACGCTGGCGGTGGCCAGCGCGCAGGCTGAGGTGGAGTCCAGACGGCATGAGATGGTGATGCGACAGGATGCCGCCAGGCGACGCGCACAGATTAAAGCCGCGATTTCCAGCGAGGATTTACAGCAAACGGGCAGCGCCGCGAACGTCGCGGTGGCGAATTATCACGGTGCGCTGGCCGCGCTGGAGCTGGCCGAGCTTAATTTGTCCCATGCCACCGTTCGGGCTCCCGTCTCGGGTTATATCACCCATCTGCGGCTTCGCCCGGGGGACTATGCCACCGCGGGGGAGACTAAGGTCGCCATCGTCGATGCGCACAGTTTCTGGGTGGTGGGGTATTTCGAGGAGACCAAACTTCGCTATATTCGCGTTGGGGACACGGCGCATATCGTGTTGATGGGCTATGAACCGGTGATTGCCGGGCATGTTGAGAGCATCGGCCATGGGATCGGTGATAACAACGATGAGACAGGCGGGCTTGGGCTTCCCGACGTCGAGCCAACGTTTAGCTGGGTGCGGCTGGCGCAGCGCGTCCCGGTGCGCATACATATTGATGCATTGCCGAAGGGGATTGAGCTGGTAGCCGGGTTGTCGGCGAGCGTGGAGGTGGTGCGTTGAGGGCGACGGGAGTCCCTGTTTATATTGCGGCATAACGGCGATACCAGGGCAAATATCCTGCACCCTGACGCTTATTGGATATACTTCATGTGGCAGGTTGTGCTGTTTCTGGATTTTTCAGCCAGAGCGGAGACACCGCATCGTACATCCTGCAACGGGATCCAATGAAAATGTTCACCATGAAACAGTTATGGAGGTGTGGAAGATGGGATTATTAAGTTTTGTGAAAGAAGCGGGCGAGAAAATCTGGGATGCCGTATCCGGCGGTAGCAAGGAAGATCAGGCCGACAAGCTGAAAAAACATATTGATAGTCTTAACCTGCCTGGTGCCGAAAAGGTCAACATTAATGTCGCGGACGACGGTACGGCGACGGTGACCGGCGACGTGGGCTCCCAGGAAGATAAAGAAAAAATTCTGGTGGCGGTAGGTAACGTCACCGGGATTGGTCAGGTCAATGATAGCGTGACCGTCACCCAAAGCGGGGTGGAAAGTCGCTATTACACGGTGAAATCCGGCGATACCCTGAGCGCCATCTCAAAAGCGATGTATGGCTCTGCCAATGAGTATCAACGTATTTTTGAAGCCAATAAACCGATGCTGACGCATCCCGACAAAATCTACCCGGGTCAGGTACTGATTATCCCGGCTAAGTAAGCCGTCAATCAGGACGTGTTAGCGATGTTTGTAGGGAGTCTGTGATGGGATTATTAGATCAAATCGGCAGCCTGGCCGGCGGGCAGGGCGGTAAGACGGAGCAACTCCAGGCGATCATGGCCTGGATTGAGCAGCAGGGCGGCATTCAGGGGATCCTCGAAAAATTCCGCAATGGCGGCCTGGGCGGCGTTGTCGAGTCGTGGCTTAGCCAGCAGAGTAATCAGTCGGTCAACAGCGAACAGATCACATCGGTGTTTGGATCGCCAGCGCTGCAGGATCTTGGCGCGAAACTGGGCGTGGATTCTCAAACCGCGTCGACGCTGATTGCTGAATACCTGCCTAAAATCGTCGACGGTCTTTCACCACAGGGCGAAGCCCCGGCCCAGGGCGACCTGATGTCTGCGGGACTTAATCTGCTCAAAGGTAAGTTCCTGAGTTAGTGCAATCCGCAGCGTCATGACGCCGTGTACATACCAGGCCTGTATTCAGGCCTGGTATGTAGTATCAGGCTTAATGGGAAGAGACAAATATCGATGCCTGCTGCACAGGCGGAACGGCGAAATTACGCTGCATGCGTTTTATTTCCTCTGCGGGTGGCAAACCAAACAGCCGTTTGAATTCACGATTAAACTGCGACGGACTTTCATAACCGACGGCGTAGCTCGCGGCGGCGGCGGTAATATGCTGACGCACCATCAACATCCTTGCCTGGTGCAGGCGCACCGATTTCACATACTGCATCGGCGGCATACCGGTTATCGCTTTGAAATGGGTGTGAAACGTCGGCACACTCATTCCGGCCTCCATCGCCAGTTGATTAAGCGTTAACGGCTCAGCGTAGGCGGCATGGATGTGCTGCAGCACTTTGCCAATTTTGCCGAACTGCCCCTGTAAGGCCAGCGCGGCGCGCATGGCCTTACCCTGGGCCCCCGTCAGGACGCGGAAATAGAGCTCTCGCACTCGCGCCGGGCCGAGGATCGCCGCCTCAAGCGGATTGTTCAGTACTTCAAGCAGGCGCAGCACGGCCGTTTTTACCGCGTCGTCCATCGGGCTCGACATCATGCTTTGTGGCGCAGCGGGAGGATGTGGGGCGTGATGCTGCTCAATCTGCAACATCAGTTCAGCGGCAAGCTGAAAATCCAGATGCAGATATATCGCCAGTAAGGGGTGTTCTGCCGACGCGTCGGTTTCCATCACAAACGGCACCGGTACTGACACGGCCAGATAGTGCTGTTCATCATACAGATAGGTCTGCTGACCGAAAAAGCCGCGTTTGCTGCCCTGGCAGACAATCACAATCCCCGGATCGTAAAGCACGGGCGTTCGCGCAAGCGGGCGGTCGGCACGCAAAATTCGCACATCAGGCAACGCCGTCAGGTTGTACCCCTCCTGCACCGCCAGTGCTTTTACTAAGGTAATCATCCCGGACATCACTGCACCTCATAAAATCAGGCAATAAAAAGAGAAAATACGGCCTAAAAATACGGCAGAGCAGAGAATACCATGCAACCTTCACTGTTCATGGGAGTTATTTATGGCATCTGCAAAAACAATCTTAATCACCGGCGTCAGCAGCGGCTTTGGGCGTGCTTTGGCGGAGGAAGCCCTCGCCGCAGGCCATCGGGTCGTGGGGACCGTGCGCACCCCCGAAGCAAAGCAGGCATTCGAGGCACTCGATACGCAGCGGGCATTCGGCTGCCTGCTTGATGTCACGGACTATGCGCACATTGATGAAGTGGTTACGCAGAGTGTATCTACCGTCGGCCCGATTGATGTCCTTGTGAACAATGCCGGTTACGGTCACGAAGGCATACTGGAAGAGTCCTCGCTCGCAGACATGCGCCGCCAGTTTGAGGTGAATGTGTTTGGCGCCGTTGCGATGATCAAAGCCGTGCTGCCGGGCATGCGCCAGCGTCGTCACGGCCATATTATTAATATCACCTCGATGGGCGGTTTCATCACTCTGCCCGGTATCAGCTATTACTGTGGCAGTAAATTTGCGCTCGAAGGCATATCAGATACGCTGAGCAAAGAGCTTGCTCCATTCAACATACATGTCACTGCGGTGGCTCCGGGCTCGTTTCGCACCGACTGGGCAGGACGCTCGATGGTACGCAGCGCGCGCAGCATCCCGGACTATGACGCGTTATTCGATCCTGTCCGCCAGGCTCGTCAGGAAAAAAGTGGTCAGCAACCTGGCGACCCGGTAAAAGCGGCGCGCGCCATGCTGGCTATCATTGAGAGCCAGAACCCGCCGACGCATTTATTGCTTGGCAGTGATGCTTTGAGTTTAGTGCGGGAAAAGCTCGCGCGTTTAGGTGAGGAAATCGATCGCTGGGAAGCGTTAACACGTTCAACGGACGGCTAAGCGGCGAACACGGGAACATGATTACAGGCCGGTTTGCCACCGGCCTGTACGGGTCGCGGCGAAAGCCGCGACACTAGGTTGATTGCTGGCGTTCAGGGCAGACGGTATTGCGACGCCATGCCCCGGGGGCCTGGCCATACTGACGCTTAAAGCTGCGGTTGAAGGACTGCTGGGAGTCAAAGCCCAGCGCGATCGCCACGTTCAGGATCGGTTCATCGCTGTGGGTTAAGCGCTCGACCGATTTTTGCAGCTTTTGTGCACGAATATACTCGGCCAGCGGATACCCGGTATGTTCCTTGAAGATCCGCTGGAGATGCCATTTCGAGTAGCCGGCGCGCCTGGAAACGGTGTTAATGTCCAGGCGGCTTTCAAGGTTGTTGTCGATCCAGTCGAGTAGATCATGAATAAATGCGTCAGTGTTCATGGTTTCCCCCACGCCGCGTTTTAAAAAGCATTTTTGTCTGTTGCATTTAAAGATGACTCGCTCTGACATTAAATGCAAGTTTTATTGTTGCATTTAAATCCTTGCCGAAAACGCGCCTTTTGCCCCTGAGCCAAATAGCACATAAAGTGTATTAATTATTCTTGCACTAAATCTGACGCCTTCCTACAATCGCCGCGATAGTGTATTCGCAACTGTTACAGTTTTGTGGCGATGAACGACACAAATAGTCTCAAGCCAGTCCGGACAAAGGAAGTGGCGCCGCGTCTCCCGCAGCGTCTTGCCCGGCGGCCACCATTACCGGAATAAAAATAATGAGCCTGCAAAAACCCTGGGTTAACGTTCATCTGACGGCGCTGGGAGCGATGTTCCTCTCCATGCTGCTTGTCGGATGCGATGACGGCGTGGCACAAAATGCCGTCCCACAAGCGCCCGCTGTGAGCGCCGCTGACGTGGTAGTGAAATCCATCAGTCAGTGGGATAGCTTTAACGGCCGTATTGAAGCGGTGGAAAGCGTTCAGCTGCGCCCCCGCGTCTCCGGCTACATTGATAAAGTGAATTACACCGACGGCCAGGAAGTGAAAAAGGGCGAGGTGCTGTTCACTATCGATGACAGAACCTATCGCGCTGCGCTGGAACAGGCGCAGGCCACCTTAACGAGAGCCAAAACGCAGGCCAGCCTGGCGCGCAGTGAGGCTAACCGTACCGATAAACTCGTCAATACCAACGTCGTCTCCCGTGAAGAGTGGGAGCAGCGCCGTTCGGCCGCCGCCCAGGCGCAGGCCGACATTCGCGCCGCGCAGGCGGCAGTTGACGCGGCACAACTTAACCTCGATTTCACCAAAGTGACCGCGCCTATTGATGGCCGCGCCAGCCGCGCGCTGATCACCAGCGGTAATCTGGTCACTGCGGGTGACAGTGCCAGCGTCCTCACCACGCTGGTCTCCCTGAAAACGGTCTACGTCTACTTTGACGTGGATGAAGCAACCTACCTCCACTATCAAAATCTTGCCCGCAGCGGGCAGGGCGCGTCCAGTAATCATCTGGCACTCCCGGTTGAGATTGGTCTGGTGGGGGAGGAGGGTTATCCCCATCAGGGCAAGGTGGATTTTCTTGATAATCAGTTAACGCCGAGCACCGGCACCATCCGTATGCGCGCGCTGCTGGATAATGCGCAGCGTCAGTTCACGCCAGGACTGTTTGCCCGCGTACGCCTGCCGGGCAGCGCTGAATTCAAAGCCACGCTTGTCGACGATAAAGCGGTGCTGACCGATCAGGATCGCAAGTACGTTTATATCGTTGATAAAGAAGGTAAAGCGCAGCGCCGCGATATCACGCCGGGGCGTCTGGCCGCCGGTTTACGTATCGTGCAGCAGGGGCTGAACCCTGGCGATAAAGTCATCGTCGACGGTTTACAAAAAGTGTTTATGCCGGGTATGCCGGTTAACGCGAAAACCGTTCCGATGACCGCCAGCGCCGCGCTTAACTGATCCCTTACCCGAGAATCCGACATATGGACTTTTCCCGCTTTTTTATCGACAGGCCGATTTTTGCCGCAGTACTGTCGATTCTGATTTTCATCACAGGATTAATCGCTATCCCGCTGTTGCCGGTGAGCGAATATCCTGACGTCGTACCGCCAAGCGTGCAGGTGCGCGCGGAGTATCCGGGTGCCAACCCGAAAGTGATTGCAGAAACCGTGGCGACGCCGCTGGAAGAAGCCATCAACGGCGTTGAAAACATGATGTACATGAAATCCGTTGCAGGCTCTGACGGCGTACTGGTAACCACCGTGACGTTCCGCCCGGGTACCGACCCGGATCAGGCGCAGGTTCAGGTGCAAAACCGCGTGTCACAGGCCGAGGCGCGTCTGCCGGAAGATGTACGACGTCTGGGTATTACCACCCAGAAACAATCACCGACGCTGACGCTGGTGGTGCATCTGTTTTCGCCGGGCGGCAAGTACGATTCACTGTATATGCGTAACTACGCCACGCTTAAAGTGAAGGACGAACTGGCGCGTCTGCCGGGCGTGGGTCAGATTCAGATTTTTGGCTCTGGCGAATACGCGATGCGCATCTGGCTGGATCCCGACAAGGTGGCAGCCCGCGGGTTGACGGCCTCGGATGTCGTGACGGCGATGCAGGAGCAAAACGTTCAGGTTTCCGCCGGGCAGCTTGGCGCCGAGCCGCTGCCGAAAGAGAGCGATTTCCTGATCTCCATTAACGCCCAGGGGCGTCTGCACACGGAAGAAGAGTTTGGCAATATTATTCTGAAAACGGCGCAAGACGGCTCGCTGGTACGCCTGCGCGACGTGGCGCGTATTGAAATGGGCTCTGGCAGCTATGCGCTGCGTTCCCAGCTCAACAACAAAGACGCGGTCGGGATCGGTATCTTCCAGTCCCCGGGTGCGAACGCCATCGATTTGTCTAACGCCGTGCGCGCGAAAATGAACGAACTGGCCATGCGTTTCCCGGAAGATATGAAATGGGCAGCACCGTACGACCCGACGGTTTTCGTTCGCGATTCCATTCGCGCGGTTGTGCAGACCCTGCTGGAAGCGGTGGTGCTGGTAGTACTGGTGGTGATCCTGTTCCTGCAGACCTGGCGCGCGTCGATTATTCCGCTGATCGCGGTGCCGGTATCGGTTGTGGGGACGTTCAGCATTCTCTACCTGCTTGGCTTCTCACTGAATACCCTGAGTTTGTTCGGGCTGGTGCTGGCTATCGGTATCGTCGTGGATGACGCCATCGTGGTGGTGGAAAACGTCGAGCGAAATATCGAAGAGGGGCTTTCTCCGCTTCAGGCGGCGCATCAGGCGATGCGTGAAGTTTCCGGGCCGATTATTGCGATTGCGCTGGTGCTGTGCGCGGTGTTTGTACCGATGGCGTTCCTCTCCGGGGTAACCGGCCAGTTCTACAAACAGTTTGCGGTGACTATCGCGATTTCGACGGTGATTTCCGCCATCAACTCGCTGACGCTCTCGCCGGCACTGGCAGCGCTGCTGTTAAAACCGCACGGTGCCCCGAAAGACTTCCCGACCCGGCTTATCGATCGTCTGTTCGGCTGGCTGTTCCGTCCGTTTAACCGCTTTTTCCACCGTAGCTCAAACGGTTATCAGGGGCTGGTGGGGAAAACGCTCGGACGCCGTGGCGCGGTGTTTGTTGTTTATGTGCTGCTGTTGTGCGCGGCTGGCGTCATGTTTAAAGCGGTCCCCGGCGGGTTTATACCTACCCAGGATAAGCTGTATTTAATTGGCGGCGTGAAAATGCCGGAAGGTTCTTCACTGGCCCGCACCGATGCGGTGATCCGCAAAATGAGCGAAATCGGGATGAATACCGAAGGCGTGGATTATGCGGTCGCTTTTCCTGGGCTTAACGCGCTACAGTTCACCAACACGCCGAATACCGGGACGGTCTTCTTTGGTCTGAAACCTTTCGATCAGCGTAAACATACGGCGGCGGAAATTAACGCTGAGATCAATGCCAAAATCGCTCAAATTCAGCAGGGCTTTGGTTTCTCCATTTTGCCACCGCCGATTTTAGGGCTGGGGCAGGGGTCGGGCTATTCGCTGTACATCCAGGATCGCGGTGGTCTGGGCTATGGTGCGCTGCAAAACGCGGTGAACACCATGTCCGGTGCGATTATGCAGACGCCGGGGATGCATTTCCCGATCTCAACCTACCAGGCTAACGTTCCGCAGCTGGATGTGCAGGTTGATCGAGATAAGGCGAAAGCGCAGGGCGTGTCGCTGACCGATCTGTTCGGTACGCTGCAAACCTATCTGGGATCGTCTTATGTGAACGATTTTAACCAGTTCGGGCGTACCTGGCGCGTGATGGCGCAGGCCGACGGGCCGTTCCGCGACAGCGTGGAAGACATTGCGAATTTGCGCACCCGTAATAATCAGGGCGAAATGGTGCCAATCGGCAGTATGGTGAATATCAGCACCACCTACGGGCCGGATCCGGTGATCCGTTATAACGGTTATCCGGCGGCGGATCTGATTGGCGATGCCGATCCGCGCATTCTCTCTTCGGCACAGGCGATGACGCAACTGGACGGAATGTCTAAGCAGATCCTGCCGAACGGGATGAATATTGAATGGACGGACCTGAGCTTCCAGCAGGCCACTCAGGGCAACACGGCGCTGATCGTCTTCCCGGTTGCGGTGCTGCTGGCTTTCCTGGTGCTGGCCGCACTGTATGAAAGCTGGACCTTGCCGCTCGCGGTGATCCTGATCGTTCCGATGACGATGCTGTCCGCGCTGTTTGGTGTCTGGCTGACCGGGGGCGATAACAACGTCTTCGTGCAGGTGGGGCTGGTGGTACTCATGGGGCTGGCATGTAAAAACGCGATTCTTATCGTTGAGTTTGCGCGCGAGCTGGAGCTTCAGGGGAAAGGGATTATGGAAGCAGCGCTGGAAGCGTGCCGCCTGCGTTTACGCCCGATTGTGATGACCTCCATCGCCTTTATTGCCGGGACGATTCCGCTGATCCTCGGTCACGGCGCAGGCGCAGAAGTGCGCGGTGTCACCGGGATCACGGTGTTCTCCGGGATGCTGGGCGTGACGCTGTTTGGTCTGTTCCTGACGCCGGTGTTTTACGTGACGCTGCGTAAATTCGTTACGCGCGGCAAGCCGGTCAACGACGTTTTACCTGCCTAGGTTTTTACAGGGCACAAAAAAACCGCCTTCTCGTTAAGGCGGTTTTTTTTCGTATCAGTAAGGGCATGGCTACGCTTTTTTATGCAGGCCTTCAATTTCAGGCACCGGATCGCACCCGCTGGTATCGGCTTTTTTGACTTTTTCCAGCGCGCTGGCCACGGTATGTTGAGCCAGAACCTCTAACGAAGCCTGCTCCGCTTCATCGGCGATAGATTTGAAGTACCAGCACGCGTTGGCGCTGACGACGCAGCGAGCCGGTACGTCAGGACGCGACGCCCACAGCTTTTTATCTTCTATGACAGAAACATAGATATCACGCAGGGTGATCTTATCCGCCGGACGACCAAGATGAATAGAACCGTTACGGCCAAGGGTTGAGACGATAATGCCGTCACGCGTAAGCGGAACCATCAACTTGCGGATAAAGCTCGGATTTGCTTCCAGTCCGTAGGCCAGAATCGCACTCGTCGAACGTTCACCCGATTGCTCCGCCATCGCTACGCTGAGAACCATCTGCAAAGCTGTCGGGAAGCGGTAATCTAACATTTCATTGTCCTGGGTTGCGGTGAATCTTGTTCTTTTTGGCACCGCAGAGGTGAATAATCAATAAGTAACAATATAACAAATACGGCAATTTTTTTGAAGCAGACAACGCCTGACCTGGCCCGTAAAAAAGCGTTTACGCTTCGCGTCGAATGGCAGCATAAGACCCATCCATACGCTTTACCGATTGTATAAGCATTGTCTATTTCATCATGGCGACTGATAAAAATATTATGAAAAAATGCTGATCGAATCGCCGCTGATTTTTTGAGCACATAAAGGGAATGACATTATCCTCACCAGAAGAAACAGGAGTCAGACCTATCCTGTCATTCATACATTAAAAAGCGGGAACGGGTCTGGTTTCTGTTTGAGTTGCCCGGCAATCTCGTTGAGTTTCAAGAGTGCTTGCTTTAACTGGCTGAACTCCGTTCCGCCAATACACAACCTGACGCCGTACTGATCCGACTGTTGACCCACTTCAGTTGAGGCCGGTGCTGTCACTTTGATGCCTGTCGCCAGCGCGGCATTGTAGAACGAGTGCGCGTCATCGCGTGAAAACGGTAACCAGAGATGAAAGCTGGGCAGCCCCGAGCGATAAACGTGCTCCCCTAAAATGTCGATAGCGAGTTGGTAACGACGCCGGGTTTCGTGTTCAATTGCGAGGGTGACGGTTTCTGCTGTGCCATCAATCAGCCATTGCTCCATGATGGAACTGCTTAGCGGAGAGACCATCATCGCCGTTGCCCTCAGCATGGATTCTGCTCGTGAATACAGCGCCTCCGGTACCAGCAGCCCGCCAATCCGCAATGCTGGATTAAGGATCTTAGATAAGCTATTCACATATAAGGTGATATCGGGGGCTATTTTGGCAATCTGTGGCAATTCTGTCGTGCTCATCAGCCGATAAACATCATCCTCAATAATCTTTATGCCCCTTTCCCGACAAACCCGAACCAGTTCCTGACGGCGGGCCAGGCTCATAATGCGTGTGGACGGACTTTGTAAGAGCGGCGTGACATAGACAGCACCGCCTTTTTCCGCATTTTCATCGAGGGTCTTTTCCAGAACAGAGACATCCATGCCTTTGTCATCCATCGGGATCCCCACTAATGTGAGCTTCAGTAAATGCGACAGCTGAATCAGCCCTGAATAGGTCTGAGCCTCAACGTACAGTCGGCCAAAAGGTTCACAGACCGTAGACAACGCTACAGAGAGCGCATGCTGAGCACCGTTCGTTAAGATGAGACGCTGGTAATCTGCCGGGACACCCAGACGACTGAACCACTGCGCAAGAAGCCGCCGGTGTTCATCATGGCCCGTTGCCGGGGCGTAAGTGTTAAACATATCCATGTCAGGACGCCGGGCGAGGGTGGTGAGTGTCTTACTCAGTGACCGGGAGGTCAGTGCTGCCGGCGGGGTGTTTTGCGACAGGTCGATGAAGGTTCGGCTTCTGGAATTGGCCAGCGCGACAAACATTCCGCTGCCCTTAACGCTTCGAACCAGACCCCGTCTCTCCAGGATCCCATAAGCTTTCGTTACAGTACCCACCGCGATACCGAGCGTATCTGCCAGTTCACGATGTGCCGGAAGGCGCGCGCCGAGCCTCAGCAGGCCTGAAAGAATATCGTCTGACAACGCCTGGACCAGCCGATCGGTAGGGGATGAATTGCCTTCTGCAAGATGGGGTTGCCACGGAGAACGTTCGCGCATGAGATTACCATAAGTGTAATGTGACACTATTTATATTTACTGATAGTGTCACATCTTTTATTCTGGCGCCAGTATTTGAAATAGACGAAATGAGCGAAACGCATGAGTGAACAACGTGTGGATGTCAGTTCTGCCAGACCATTACTGGATAAGAGTGATACGAAGAAAAAAGAAATCCTTCGTGGCCTGAAAGATGGGTTACCCGTATTACTGGGCGTGATCCCGTTTGCGCTGGTGTTGGGTGCGCAGGCAAGCCATAAGGGGCTCACGCCTCTCGACGTTCCCTTGATGACAGGATTAAATTTTGCCGGCGGGTCTGAATTTGCCGCCATACAAATCTGGACGTCGCCGCCACCTTTTTTACTTATTATGGCCGTAACATTACTGGTAAACAGTCGTCATATTTTAATGGGGGCGACGCTGGTTCCCTTACTTTCTCGTTTTCCAAAACGAAAGGTCTTACCTGCGCTTTTTTTTATGACGGATGAGAGTTGGGCACTCAGTTATAATGATGCGCATTCCAGAAATAACAAAACGGCGCCGCTGTTCAGCATGCCGTATTATATGGCGGTCTCTTTATCTTTCTATACGATGTGGGTTTTCTGTACCGCACTCGGCGCGTTAATTGGCCCGGTGCTGGGCGATGTTCACCAGTATGGTTTTGATATGGCCTTTCCGGCGGTCTTTCTTGTGCTGGTCAGAGGCATGTGGAATGGCATTCGTAAAGCCGTGCCCTGGATAATCAGTCTGGTCGTCTCCGTGGCGGTATGTCACTTTATTGCCGGCCTGTGGTACGTCATTGCTGGCCCTTTAGCAGGATTAGCCGTTGCCGCATTTTTAGGGGGAGAGGATGCCTGATTATCAGACCTTCATCGCCATCGTATTAATGGCACTCACCACGTATGCAACGCGTGTGACCGCTTATCTTATATTACGAAACCGGGTGCTTACGCCCAGGGCGATGACGGTACTTAAATCCTCTCCCGGTTGTGTCATGCTGGCTTTCATTGCGCCTTTTTTTGCCTCCGGAAATCCCGCAGATCTAATCGCGTTAGGGTTAACGTTGGTTGTTGCAATGCGCTTTTCAATGCCGGTGACGGTGATCTCCGGCGTGATGTTTGCCTTTATACTTCGCTATTATTTAGGGTAAGTTTCCAGACCTGCCGCGCAACCAGAAACAGAACCGACTTCTTAGGTCCCTTTCCCCGCCGCTGTGCGCGACGTGGTAATGTTGGCGTCGAACAGGTTCTGCGTTGAGGATCCCGCTATGACCACGTTTTATCAACTGACAGCCACCCGTCTGGATGGACAGCCTGTCGCTATGCTCGACTTCGCTGGCAAGGTGGTGCTGGTCGTGAATACCGCCAGCCAATGTGGCTTCACGCCACAATACGGCGGCCTTGAGGCGCTTTATAAGAAATACGCCGCCCAGGGGCTGGTGGTGCTTGGGTTCCCCTGCAACCAGTTCGGTAAACAGGAGCCCGGCGATGCCGACGACATCGCCAGGACCTGTCACGTTCATTACGGTGTGAGCTTCCCGATATTTGAGAAAATCGAGGTCAACGGAGGCGCAGCGCATCCGGTGTTTCGCTATCTGAAAAACGAATTGCCCGGCGTGCTGGGGGGACGAATCAAGTGGAACTTCACCAAGTTCCTGATCGGACGCGACGGTAAACCGCTCAAGCGTTTTGCGCCGATCACCACCCCCGAGAAAATGGAAGCCGCAATCCTTACTGCGCTTGAACGCTAAGTATTGTGGTCATGATGGCCCGAACTCAGGAGGGTATTCATTGCAGGGGGCGTTTATCGCGCATCGCAGACGCCATGCCCGCATCTAAAATAGCACTCACGGAAAGATGTCACTCCCTCTCCTCATGCTATATCTCCATAAACATACCCATTAATGAAAGGACGTATGGAGATGCTGAGAGGCAAAAGAGCGGTTATTACGGGTGGGGGCAGGGGATTTGGTCAGGCGCTGTGCGTATGGCTGGCGCGGGAAGGCGTTGAGGTAGATTTTTGCGCGCGGCGGGCTGATGATATTCAACAAACCTGCAGTCTTATCACTGCTGAAGGCGGTATGGCAAAAGGGTATATCTGTGATTTAACCCGGGCTGAATCCCTTTCTGCGTTTTCTTCACAGCTATTAACTTCAGACAAGCCCATAGATATTTTAATTCTCAATGCTGCCCAATGGTTGTCAGGAACGTTAGACGACCAGCCTGATACCGACATTATTAATACCGTCAGTTCCGGCCTGACAGCGTCGATTCTTCTGACGCAGGCTCTGTTGCCTGGGTTAAGACGTTCAGACAGTGCTGATATCGTCTCAATTATCTCTTCCTGCGGGATCCCGAACTTCACGGATTCAATTGCGCACCCCGCTTTTTTCGCCAGCAAACATGGGCTCAGCGGATTTACAACAAAACTCGCACAGCAATTGTCCAAAGAAAATATACGGGTTACCGGACTGTACCCTCCTGATTTCGAACTTACAGGGTTAGATTCGAGTGTCGATAGCCAATGCAGAATGGGAGAGCGGCTCTTGAACGGGCGATCGGTCTGGGAAGCGATTCGTTTTGTGTTGGTTCAACCGCGTAGTTGCCATATAAGTAGCCTCTACTTTCAAGGTCCAACCCGCGAAGACCTGAGTGATAGGGTCTAAATCGGGTGATGTTAAACAGAACAGTCTTCGCACGGAGCAGCATGTTGATACCAGATGAAACAGGCTGCTCTGTGCCCTAAGTGGATGCGTTGAGTCAATATGGGGGTTATGGCAAATCAGGGATTACGACAATTCAGGGATACCGACAGGATACCCGGAAGATGACATTAAAGCGGTGAAATTGTCTCAACAACATGCTGGAAAACGTAAGGGTCAGAAAGTAGCTTAAATTCTTCATCATCCGGGTAAGTGACTGCCACATGATAGTTTTCTCCAGCAAATGCCTTCACTGACTGCAGATCCTGCCAGTAAGTTGCCAGAAAGAAATGCTCCCAACTTCCCTGCGTTTCTCTGCGAACGAACGCGCCTTTGTTCCCCGATATGCTCCTGGAATGCTCTACCCCTGTTTTTTCAAGGTGTTTTGCAAAACCTTCCGCATGTTCAAGCGGAACACATCCATGCCAGGTCCTTACAATCATTAGTGTTCTCTCTTTAGGAATGGTGAGGGTATAACCATATCATCAGAAAGCACCTCATGGTGTGATTAACGAAGAGCGTTATCTCACACATCGATTTATCGGACATTCTTCACCTTGCTTCAGACTGAATCTCATGACCACGATAAATTTAGGTCACTTCCGTTTTTCGCTCACAGTTGCATCCAGCCGCTGTGTACCGCTAGCGGCAAACATTAGTGCTCTGAGGAGGGAAGCGCTGCAGCGCTCTTTGTTGAGATAGCTCCCTCACTTCGGTTTTCCTTACGCTATGATAAATCATTATATTTTGCTCAAGGGCCATACATGAACATCTCCATCTGCAGACCAGACGAATATGATGATTTGGCTGATATTTTTATCGAAATGGAAACCTACTATAACCAGACGCTTTGCCTGTCCAGGCGTGATATGTCCGTGTATCTGAGGGATAAGATCTTTGCAGCCGACTCCGGTACCGAAGTTCACAAAGTGGTTTGTGATGGAGTTATCGCTGCGTTCTCATGTGTATCAGTGATGTACCCCTCTCCGCGATTTAGTGGGCAAATGTTTATCAAAGAGCTTTTTGTCTCTGCACCTTTCAGAAGGGCTGGAATTGGGAGAGAACTGATGAGTTTTATAGCCAGCCGTGCTAAAGAACGCGGGTGCTTTCAGCTCGACTGGTTATCTGTGGCAGCAGACCCACTGGCGCAGACGTTTTATGAGTCTCTCGGCGCTCAGATTATCAGGAGCGTTAACTATCATCGGATTTCTGGCCCATCAATAGATACGCTTGCCCGTCGTGCCAACTGAAGCATTCAGGTAAAGATACCCCCCGTTGAAAACCATATCATTATGGAAGGTCCGCTTCTCATTCACAGCGGACCTTCAGCTAAGGTAACTTGCTCGCTGCGTGCCTGGAGCAGATGTTGCTAACATTGTGATGTGACTTTATCGGAGCATATCAATATCGCTAACATTGCTAAACTCAACGAGATATATGCAACCTGAATACGGAGCACGTGATGGTCACCACACATGTTTTCATCGCGGTCAGTCTTGATGGTTATATCGCTCGACAGGATGGTGATATCGACTGGCTGTTGAAGCGCGATGACCCGACAGAAGATCATGGCTATGCCGCATTTATCGCGGACAAAGAATGGATCATTATGGGGCGAGGCAGCTATGAGAAGGTGCTGACTTTTGACGAATGGCCTTATGATCGACCCGTGCTGGTGCTTTCCCGGCAGCTAACCGGTACCCCCGTGCCCGAGGCGCTGAAGGGTAAAGTGCAGTTTTCATGCTGCACGCCAAGGGAGGCTCTTACTGACCTGATGGAGAAGAATGTGCGCCGGGCCTATATCGATGGCGGGCAGTTAATACAGTCGTTCCTTCGCGAAGGTCTGGTCGCCGATATCGTTATCACTACTGTTCCTGTCCTGCTCGGTTCGGGAAAACCGTTGTTCGGAGTGCTGCCCCATGATATCGATTTGACGCTATTATCCAGCCGTAGCTTCCCTTCGGGTCTGGTACAGTCACACTATCGGCTGACGTCATAAGCTGAATCTAAGCAGAGTGATGACCTCCGCTAACGCGAGAAAATGCCCCATCTGCCAGCGGTACTGTTTTACTTCTACGGCCTTACTTCAGTTCGCTCAAAAAGCAATGAATCAGAAAACGGGCCTACAAACTCCGGGATCTGGCTCGCGCCGATATCTTCGATGACATTGACATGTTTATCAGTCGGAGACGGCGGTAAAGCCATATTGGGGCGTCAGTAGAGGCCTTTGAACACTCTCCGTCGTGAGGGCTGAATTTGTCTACCATTGTACTGGCTGTCTGTACAAGAGCCAGCTTCCGCTCTTCGCTCACAGCGGACCTTGCGATGTCTTGGTTTGCCACTTCGTTCCAAATGCAGACGTTGAAACAATAATGTCACCGTTGCGTGATGAAACAGATGACGACTGATGGTTATCTTTGTAAGGTAAGTGATGACTCGAAAGACAAAGAATCTAATCATGGGCAGATTTCAAGGAAAACGCATACTTATAACTGGTGGAACTAGCGGCATGGGATTTGCAGGCGCACAGCGCATCGTTAGTGAGGGCGGTCATGTTGCCATTACCGGGCTCAATGATGAAAGGCTGAAGCGCGCCCGTAGCATGCTGCCGGGATCATCTCTTATTCTGAAAAACGATGCTGCCAGCGAAGCAGATATAAGCGATCTTCAGGCAGCGATAAGCGGCTGGGGTTCACTCGACGGATTATGGCTTAATGCTGGATTTGCAGAAGTAGGTTCACCAGAATCTGTGACAGCTGATGTTTTTAACCGCATGATGAATGCTAACGTACGTGGCCCGATGCTACAGCTTGCAGCTCTTTCGGGATCACTCAATTCAGGTGCGTCTGTTCTTGTCACTTCATCTTCTTCTGTATATGAAGGTGCGGCAATGACCAGCCTGTATGCAGCAACTAAAGGGGCAGTTGTCGCAATGGTTAAAAGCTGGGCCTCTGCGCTGGCTGGGCGCGGTATTCGGGCCAATACGCTGGTTCCGGGTCCGATTGAAACGAACTTTAGACATTTCATGCCGGAGGAATCGCGCCAGCAGTTTGAAAATTTTGTTGTCAGCCAGGTCCCTCTCGGCCGGGCAGGAACAGCGGAAGAAGCATCTGCTGTCGCACTCTTTCTGCTTTCAGATGACGCATCCTATGTAACCGGCAGCCAGTACGCAGTAGATGGCGGACTTGTGCGTTACTAGCTATTGCAAGAACGGCACATCATTTCCTGAAACAGGTCCTCATAGCCCCACTGTAGAGGTGGGGAAAATAACGGTTACCTTCTTTTATAAATAAACAATCCGTTTCTTCAGAGTCGTCCGCTTTTCGCTCGTAGCGGATCTTACGGCTCTCATGTCGGTCCGCTTTGTGTCATAAGGGGACTTAGCGCCAGTAAATTATTCTCCTGACCTAAACACGTATTCACAAATGAATATGATTGACGATAGGGAACCTTATCGTTATTAATATTTAATACTTTCAGTACCATAAACTTGAGATGTCCAATATGATTTCTTTCCGACCGATGACAAAAGATGAGTATCCTGCTTACCTCGAATATTTTGTTAATGATTATGCATGTGAAATCGAAGCAAACTATGGGGAATCCCTTCAAGATTCTCTTGCCAGAGCAAAGCAGGAGATTTCGGAAATGCTTCCCGAGGGAGTGAACACACACGGGCAAGTATTAATGTGTATTATTTTTCAGTTGGACAAAGCGCAAAGTCATGTAGGTTATCTATGGTACAAACCAGACTCAACTAAGCGCACTGCTTTTATCTACGATTTTCATATTTTCAACTCCAACCAGGGGTTGGGACTTGGCAAACAATCTCTACGTGCTTTTGACGAGTATTTGCAGGACAAAGGTTTTAAAGAGATCAGATTGCGCGTGGCAGGTGATAATGCTCGTGCCCGACATGTTTATGAAACCAGCGGTTTCGGGGTTACGGGTGTCAATATGAGTAAATCGATTACGGGCAGAGATACTGGTACTCGATAAAACCCAGCACCATCATCGAGACCAGATCTGATTTTCGCCCATAGCAGACCTCGCCGTGCTTCAGGTGGTCCGTTCCGTGCCTGAAGCGAAAGATAGTAGATTGCCCAACAGGTTATTGATATGATCATAAATAGTTACTAGAGGTGACGCATGGGTACTGAAACGATAATTACGCTTTTAAGATACAAGCGCTGGATAGATATTGAAACGCTGCAAGCGATTAAAAAAATTGATGCGTCTGTTAATGCAGAAAAGCGCCATCTGACGCTCAGATTGATGAACCACATACATGTGGTTGATATGATCTTCAGAGCTAACATTATCGGCCAGAAACATTCCTACACTGCACTGAATACGCCAGAGACTCCCTCTGCCGATGAACTTCTGGTAACGATGACTGAATGTACAGACTGGTATATCCAACATGTCGATTCTATGTCACCCATTCAACTTACTGAAACAATAAAATTCCAGTTCGTCGATGGCGGGTATGGCGAAATGAAGGCGGTCGATATGCTCAATCATGTGTTGTTTCACGGGACATATCATCGCGGCGCTGTAGGTTGGCTACTTTCAGAAAGTGGTGTAACCCCGCCTAAGGACGTAGTGACCGTTTTTCTAAGAGATCATAACCCCGACTAAACGAGTGAGAGGGTCTATAAATTTAAAACTCCATAGGCCCTTTAATCAAAAACGTGAAAGCATAAATGAATGTCCGTTTCTTGCTCGTAGCGGACCTCGCGGCTCTTATGTCGGCCCGCTTTGTGCCCTAAGCGGCCGTTACGCCTGGCCACTCGTTTGCCGTGAGGAAACGTTAAGGCTCAAAATAATGCACTGTTTCAGATATAAAATTATACCGTCGGGATAGTACCGCCATCGATCACATATTCCGTACCGGTAATAGTGGCAGCACAGGATGACGCGAGGAAGACGATAAGGTTCGCCACTTCGATGGGCTTTGAGGGACGGCCCAGCGGAATTCCACCGAGTGCATTCATGATGATCTGCTTACCGCCCTCGTAGTCCGTTCCAGCCTGCTGAGCAAGTCGTTCCGCCATCGCTACCGATGCTTCGGTTTCTACCCAGCCAGGCGCAACACGTACCACCCGAATCCCCTTAGGGGACACTTCTTTCGACAGGCTTTTGCTGTACGCCGACAGTGCCGCTTTGGCCGCCGCATATCCGGTGGTCGATTCCGGTAACGGCAGTTCACGCTGAATAGAGGTGACGTGGATGATCACTCCATCCTGTTGCGCCAGCATCCCTGGCAACAACGCGCGATCTAAGCGTACCGCAGGCAACAGATTAAGATTGAGCTCCTGTTGCCATTCCTCTTCCCCAAGGGCTGCAAACCCACCGCCGGGAGCGGTAGAACCGCCTGCTACGTGGATGATGATATCGACGCCGCCCAGGTGTTTCTGAACGGCGTCCACGACTAAATGACATCCCTGGATGGTGGTCAGATCCGCCGCCACGAAAGCGTCTGCGGCAGATTCTGCGGGCTCGTGACGCGCGGTGGTTAGCACCGTAGCCCCTTGCTGTTTTAAAAGGTGGACAACTGCTTTGCCGATCCCTTTGGTACCTGCGGTAACCAGAACACGTCTGCCCTGTAAATCAAGATCCATCAGCATCAGATTATCTCCAGAGTCGCAATCTTGTCGCTAGCGAGGCCGAAAGTATGTGTAAGCATCACGGGGCTACCGGGAAAATTACCGACAACGTTCGTGGTGACTATTACTCGATCGCCTTCAGTGAGAATTTCAATGGGGTGAACGCTATAGTCGAAGGCAGCCCGCGCCGCGCGTTGCCACGCTTCGATTGCCGCGTACCCCCGATGGGTTTTACCTTCGTCGAACACGACGGCATCGAGAGTAAAACAGCGCTTAACGCTGGCAATATCGGCACCATTGCCGATCGCAAAATAGGTTGAAATAGCTTGCGGTAGAGATAATGACATGGCCCTTACTCCCGTTATTTACAGTACGGGAATTTTTAACATAGACTGTAAAATTGACAAGTACGCACAAAAAAGTGAGCAACTGAATTATGAGTAAGTTATATAGCCCTGAAACCGCCGCAAGCGGCGTGGAACAAGTTCTGCGAATGCTGGAAGGTCGCTGGAAACTCATTATTCTGTTTCATCTTTTCGACGGAAAGGTGCAACGCTATTCTGATTTTGAAAAACTGATCCCCGAAATTTCGCAGAAGATGCTGGCACAACAGCTGCGACAGCTGGAGGCCGACGGCATTGTGTCACGTAGGGTATATCCCCAGGTTCCACCGAAAGTCGAATATCGGCTCACTGAGTGGGGGCAGGCGCTGTGTCCGGCTCTCGATGCGATGCTGAAATGGGCAGAAAAACGCGAGGTTTAGGGGCTCGGGTACATTTTTGTTTATGATCGAAAATTGTTGATGTTCATTCCTTGCTGATAGCAGACCTTACGGCTCTTATTTTGGTCCGCTTTGTGCCGGGAGTGGACATTATTTTCTCGACTTATTCTAAATTCAATACAAGGTACTATTATTGAATATATCGTCTGGGTTAAATTATGAACACAACCAATCCCATAACGGGCAATATTGTGAAACGGAGGAATATTTGCATATGGCCTCATGGCCGCATCCCTGCCCATAGGCTGTTATGCGGACGTACAACGCATTGAGTGGAGTAGGGAGCATGATAAAGAGCGAAGTATGAAAATCGAAATCTACTAATCCTCGTAGTACCGAAGATTGCCGGCATACTATAGACTCTGGCACCCGCAGCGTTTCATATTCTAAAAGTCCTCAAGAAAGCTAAACAAGGCGTCCTGATTCTGTGAACCCTTTGAGCTTATGGAGCATATTTGCATTAATTGATCAAGCTCAGCTGATTATATAATAAACAAGAACCACACTATTTTCTATTTTTAAATAAAACGGATAAAAACCGAGCCGGTTTAGGTGCTATGAAATGTTATTAACTCTTAAAAAAATTTGTTATGATAATTTTAGATTTGTTTTAAGTGGGGCGTTTTTTATAATTTCAGTATCCATTGTTGTTATTGTTAATTTTATTGGTGCGCGTTATAATTTGGTCATTAATCGCACCTTGGTTTTTGCTTTTCTGTTATTAACACTTCTTTGCATCAATAGCAAAATATTAAAAAACCTTATTGGCTTTATAGCCTTAACATTAATCGCTGCTGATTTGTCTCTTCAGATGTATGCCTGGAATCACTTCAATGCTAAATTTGACTATGGTTTTGCATTAAGTGTAATAAATACTACAGGTAGCGAAGCATTTTCAATGTTAGGCGTTTATTGGAGAAGTTGTGCAATTTTTATGGGGTTGCTGTGTTTATTTGTTTTAACTATCAACTGTAGCACAAGTACCCTGCCGTTAAAGTATAGGCGATACCCTGCAATATTATTCGTGCTTTTGCTAACTGGCTATACTGTACAGGGTATACTGCATCAATTACGAAAAAGTAATGTTGATAGCCTTGCTCAACGTGTTGTCAATTCAACTCCGCTGAGCACGGCTACAGTCTTTATGCAAGCCATCTCTGATATGAGTATTGCCTCCAGTATTAATAATAATACACCTGACTATTCAATATCACTATCAGATACCGGAATTGATAATTATGTAATTATTATTGGGGAGTCTGAGCGCAGTGCAAATATGAGCATATATGGATATGAGCGAAGCACGACTCCTGAACTGGAAGCAGAAAGGAAAAATCTTCTGTTGTTCCAGCATGCCATTAGCCCCGCGCCAGTGACCATTATGGCTGTGCCACTTGCGCTCACTGCTGATTCAGTACAGGAAGCAGATCCCGCTAAGTACAGTGACAATATTATTAGTATAGCGAACAAAGCCGGGTACGATACGTACTGGTATAGTCACCAGGGAAAAGGGGGCGCATATAATAATGTGATTACAGGTATCGCTATGAAAACCAAACACCATCAGTGGATTGAGCAGGGGTTCGATGACTCTTTGCTCCCAGAACTTGAATCAACTCTGAAAACATCTGGTAAGAAATTAATTGTGCTACATCTATATGGTAGCCACGAACCTGCCTGCGCGCGCTTCCCAAAAGATGCTTCCGTCTTTAAAGATGGAAATAAAGATGATGATTGCTATGATAACTCTGTGCGCTTCACGGATTATGTTATGGGGAAAGTTTTTAGCCAACTTTCAAATACACGCTCTTCTGTATTTTACTTTTCTGACCATGCCTTAATACGCGATCCTTCACGTTCAGTGGTATATTACCATGCGGGGGCTAATCCACCCCGGGAAGCGTTATCTGTCCCAACTTTCATTTGGTATAGCCCTAAAGTTGAAAGAAAGAATAAGTTGATCGGAGACTACGATACGCCATGGTCTACCGATGATGCGAATACCCTTTCCGAATTATGGCTCGGAATACATCGGGTTGAAAATGATATCGTTAGCTTGCAAAAGTGGCTACAGGACTATCAAAAACCGATTGTAATTAAGGATACAACGGGTAAGAAATTTAATTGGACGGATATAAAGTAGTAGAAACGATGATTCTTGGTTAAAAATTATTCTGCCGATTGACTGAAAATACATGACTGTGGGAGCCAGGCCTGAAGAGGTACTGGCTCGTACTCTCAATATTCATGACCAGCCTTCCATTGATTTATACACTATGCTCTGAGTCAATCTTCATCGGGTGTGATAAAAATTGCGACATCCGCACCTCATTCACGCGGACGTCAGGGCAATGTAAATGAGCCTTCCATGACAATAACGCTTTTTCCTCCTACCCGAACTGACGGGCTTTCTGCAGTGCCGTCATAGCCTGAAAATAATATGCTGGCGCGCCCCATATCAACGCCCTGGCTTACTCGAAGAGAGAGCTCTTTTTTATTGCGAAGCTGGGCCAGCAGAGCTGTCACTGCGCCAGTCGCGCTGCCTGTTGCCGGATCTTCGGTCATGCGTGGCGTAAACATCCGGGCCTGTAAATCACACGGGTCTTCAGGATCCGTTTCCAGCGTATAGGCGTAAATGGACACCGCACCGTCGAGGGGCAAAATAGCCCGGAAACCCTGCAAATTGGGTACGCAACAGCGAAGCGCATTTCGGGTCGCGAGTTCGACAATCAAAAAAGGCAGGCCAACAGAGGCGACGACAGGCATATGCATTTCAGTGCGTATATCACTGGCTTCAAGAGAGAGGCAGGCTGCCACGTTTTCCGGACTGACTTCTGAATGGCAGGATAAAGGTTGCGGAACAAGAAGCTCTGCACCCGTGACCTTTGCATTTTCTCTGATAATCCTGACAGGTACCCGCCCGGCAGCTTCTTCGAATATCAGCGTTTCAGGTAGCGATTCGCCATTCAGTTCAGCCTGATACGCCAGGACAAAAGCAGTCCCAATATTGGGATGACCAGCGAAAGGGATTTCACGCGTCGGGGTAAAAATCCGTACCCAAGCCGTATGTGATGGTTCTTCAGGAGGTAAAACAAACGTCGTTTCACTGTAGCCAAATTCTAACGCGAGCAGCTGCATTTGCTCAGTGGTCAATCCCTCGGCATCCAGAACGACAGCTACCGGGTTACCGCAAAACGGTTTATCAGTAAACACATCTGCAATCACATAACGTCTTCTCACCAGGACCTCAACTTCCATGCCTTAAAATGAATTTATACTCAACGAGTTTATCGTTTTAATATACGCTCACGTGAAAACATAACCCACTGGCATTTACCTGTATGCGTATTTTTCACCTTAACGACGGACGGTGATGTTTACCTGATTTTGTTCATCCACTCCGTTAAGGTGAGTGAATACAAAAGGCTCGGCGGTGCGTCTTTAATATCATGTATATCTCTGACATATCTCAGTCCCGTTTTCTCAAGAACGTTCTGTGACGCCAGATGGTTAGCTCTGACAACGGCTGAGATCTCGGTGAGTTTCCTATCATCAAAACCATACCTTACCGCGCGTGTAGCAAATTCTGTCGCCAGGCCTTTTCCCCAGGCATCTGTCGATAATCGATACCCAAGATTGTTAATCACACAATCGCCATAGCTACGGATGCTCAGACCACCAAATCCGATGATTTTTTCAGGGGATTCGAGAAGCGATATGGCGAAGCTACCAAAGCTGTGAGTTTGCCAGTGGGCGAGCCAGCGATTGAGAACCGTTTTTGCATGATCAATATCCGGGTAGGGGCCTGCGGGGTTAAACGTGTTCGTCGCCGGATCACCATAAATTCTGAAGAGATCCGCTACGTCTGATGCCATTACCGGGCGAAGGCACAATCGAGTTGTTTCAATTCGCAAACAGACCTCCTGATATGTGTTGACGGGAATATGTCTTTCATTAATTGATGCTCTCTGATTTAAGCATATATGTGTTTTGACGTAATTCGACAGATCCGATTGTGTGCTGTCGTGGCGAAACGCACACGACGAATACCCTGGTGTGTTAACCAATGGGCACAGGTCAGCCTCGCCAGACATCAGTATGCGATGGATAGAATACGGACAAAAAAAGACCCGCAGTACGCGGGTCTGTATAAATGCTGAAAAGGGTAGTCAGAACGACCAGCGCAGGTTAGCGTTGACCGAATTGATGCGGGTGTCTTGACCGACTTGCCCCTGATAACCGACATCCAGCGTCGCAGCGCGCGACAGCTGTACGCTGACGCCGATATCGCCCACCATCACGTCCTCATCAACGGCCTGGCCCTGGGTGATGAACGCGTCACTGCCGGCAAATGCCATCCGCGATGAGGTGTTTTTATCCCCATAGGCGTGCTGCCAGCCCAACGAACCATACAGGTTAACGTTTTTCGGCAGCTCGGTGACGCCGCGCATCCCGAGCGTGGAGTAGAAGGTGTTCATCGTTTCATTACGCACGCTCAGCGCGGCGGCACCGCCATCTTCCCTGAAACTGTCGGTATGCAGTCGAATCCAGGACAGGTTGATAAACGGTTCAACATTCATCGCCGGCTGGCCAAAACGGTAGCCCGCCTCGGTAAACGCCAGCAGCGAGTTGGCGTCGTAATCTGACTTCAGGCGGTCCGAGAAACCACTGAAATCAACGTTGCGCTCGCCTTCAATCTTGTGCCAGGTGTAACCCAGTGCGCCGCGCAATGAGAACGCATTCTGTTGCGCTGCGGCATACAGGCCAAGGTGATAGTTGTCGGTATCCGTGGATGAACGGCGGCTATCGACGTCGTAATCACCACGGCTATAGCCGAAGTACCCCCCGACACGTACGTTATGGTCAGCCAACGTGCGATCCGCGCCCAGCAGGAAGCCGGTGGTGTTGCCGTCCAGCTTGCCTGCGTTACCGTTGTCGCGCGTTCTGCTCCAGGAACTGAAGGTCTGGCCCCATACGCCGTTATTTTGTTGCTCCGGCTGTTGTACCAGCGACATCGCTAACGGCGGTATCGGCAGACTGTCATTATCGAACGCGCGCTGCATGCGCTGGTTCAGTACGTTGAACAGCTGAGTGCTGCCGGCGATCAGGTTAGACTGTACCGACGGGTAAACTTCACCTGACAGCTGGTTGAACGCCTCGCGCGCTTGCGGTGCGCTGAGTACCAGCAGAGAGTTATACAGCGCCAGGGAAGGGCCGTTTTGTGTCAGCGTGGAAAGCGCGCCGGCGGTATTCCACTGGTTGCTGGTGTTGGCTACCGTCTGGAAAATACCCGGCTTACCGCTTCCTGGATTTTCTCCACCTGGATTCTCGCCGCCAGGGTTTTCACCACCCGGATTTTCACCCCCTGGGTTCTCGCCGCCCGGATTTTCACCCCCTGGGTTCTCGCCGCCCGGATTCTCACCACCCGGATTTTCACCCCCTGGGTTCTCGCCACCCGGATTCTCACCGCCCGGGTTTTCGCCCCCAGGATTCTCTCCGCCGGTCTCTTTCTGCGCGATGGTGAGATCGACAGCGTCGGTGCTCTGTTTCAGTGCCACGTCCAGGAAGGCGGATTTGGAGATGGCCCCGGCGAACTGGCCGTCAATTCCCCCGTTGGAGGTTAGAATGCGATAGCTTTGGCCCGTTTTGTAGCTGGTCTGCGGATCCAGCGCGGTAACCTGTACTTTAGCCTGATCGCTGATGGTCGTTTTGCCAGACACCAGTAACTGATCGCTGCGGCCGTCACCGGAGATATCAACGTCATAGAACGATTCACCCACAAAGTTCAGGTAGCGTTTCAGCGTCAGCGTGCCGATAGTGCCATCACCGGGCGAGATATGGCCGCCGGAGAGGATCTCTGTCTGGCCCAGCGTGCCGTCACCGCCCAGCGTGCCGCCGGCTTTGATCGACGCGGCGCTGCTGTAACCTTGTCCGTTACTGACCTCCGATCCCGCCGTCGCGTTGAGGATCAGCGTGCCGCCGTTCTCGGCGCTAAGCGTCTGCACATCAAAAATATCGTCCTCGGGTTGGGTATTGATATTGCTGGCAATAATGACTTTTCCACCGCGCGCGGTCACGTTCGCCTTGAGCCCTGAAAGATCGCCGTTCAGCGTGGTCTGGCCGGAGGTATTGATCACTTCACCTTCGCCGCTCATCTTGTTGCTGAAAACGTAATTTCCGTCGGTATGGTTGAAGTAGACATAGCTGCCGAATAACCCACCCCGAAGGCTGATTGCCGTCTTCGCATCAAGAGTGCCCGCGCCGCCCGCCGCGCCGAGCGTCGGCTCCGTTAAACCGGTGCCGGAGTCCATATTGCCGCGGCTGCCGATTATCAGCGCGCCCCGGTTCGAGCCGGAACCCGTCATCCCCACTACCAGCTCGTTACTGCCTGCGGAAAATGCACCGCCGTCCATGACCGACAGTACGCCATTGCCGTAATCGCCAACGCTAACGCTGCTGGCACTGGTAAAGCGCGAGCCCTCGCCCGCGATGACCAGCTCGGCGGTTTTACGTGCGCCTGAGACGCCCGCCACCTGAATGTTGCCCACGTTAACCGCTCCGCCGTTGAGTACGTCCAGATCGCCATAAAGCGTGAGCGTACGGCCAACATTCCATTGTGAACCGGATCCCGTGACGGTGGCTTTCGGGCTCAGCTTGTCGGTTTCATCTGGGCCGGAACCATTGCCGATACGGGCATCGTAGGTGGTGTTGAGCGACGCACCGTTTTCAATCGCCAGCGTGGAGCGGGCTCCCAGGTCAGTGCCAACGCTGAGAAAATTACTCACTACGCGTGAACCGGCGCCCGTAGCGATTAGGTGGCTGTCGTAGCCACGGGTGGTACCGACCACGATCTCCTTCGCGCTGGCCAGCGCACCGTCTTCGACTCGCAGGGTGCCCAGGCCAAGATTCAGGCCACCACGCAGAATGTACTGATCGTTAACCGCGTTCAGCTCAGCGTTTGGTCCGCGGACCGTGACCACGCTTTCATAAATTTGGCCGTTGAACAGTCGACCGATATTGATGTTATAGGCAGTGATTTTGCCATTATCGATCAGCAGGTTCCCGCGTTGGTTACGGCCGACGTAAACATCGCCGGTGTAACCTAAAGATTCGGTAACACGCGCATCGCCGTCAAAAATGGCATCCGCTGCGCGAGCGAAATCGGCAGGGGAGAGCATCAACAGCGGTGCGGAAAATAGAGCGAGGTAAAGTCTGGAAAGCGGTGTCTTAACCGCTAAAGAATGCGATGTAGAGTTATTCACGGGCTATCTCCGTACTCATTAGCATGATGTCTGGAAAATCGTTTTTATATGAAACTCAAATGTGTCGGGAAATTTAAAAGGCGTTATTATTTGTACGCCTTTTGGTATTGAGGAAATTATTTATGCGTGACAACCGGCGTACAGGTCGGTGCGCTTAGCGTCGGCGCAGATCCTAAAATTCCAGGCATCATCATTGATGAGCAATCGAAAATTCGCCCTTTTTCTGTCGTGGCGCGATAAGAAAGTTTTTGCCCGCCCAACGCATCCGGTTGGGCACCATTCACGTTGGTCACCGTTATTTCGTCCGATGAGCCCAGCCCCAGCATTTTAGCGGTTTCCGCCTGCAGCAGTGGAATAGCCTGATCGGTTTTCAGGGTGGAACAACCGGCTAGCATCAACGTAACGGTTAAAGCGATTAGTGGTCTTTTCATAAATTATCCTTTATATCCAACCAGTTAAAATCACTGATTGTATTTATGTTTTCTATTACCCAAATCAGCGGGTAATATATTTCTCTTTCCTAATTGAAAAAACCCTCCTAAAGTAGGGTGGGTCGATAATAATTCATCTGTACTCTCAGATACGCGAAGGTGAAAGGAGATTCCTTTGGGGCAGAATTATGCGTTGGTCGTTGATGACCATCCATTGGTAGCAAGCGGCATCGCCAATTTTCTGATTACACATTGCCGGTTCAAACAGGCGTATGTCGTGACGAATGAAGAAGATTGCTACCGTCATATTAGGGAAAATGGCCCGCCACGTTTACTGGTAATCGATTTTTGGCTATCTTCCGGTACGGCGTTGAAATTACTCAAAGAAGTGAAACAGCTTTACCCTCAGGTGCGCCTCCTGGTCGTCAGTGGGGATGAAAATAACGATATCTGGCAGAAAGTGCATACGGCCGGAGGACACGGTTTCGTATTGAAAAGCGAACCTCCTGAATTATTCTCACGGGCCGTTTTTGCCCTGGCGGATAATCTGACATGGTTTCCTTGTGCAAACGAATGTGCCGTTAAGACGAATAATGAGCAGTTAAGTAAATTTAACTTAACGCCGCGGCAAATTGATGTTTTGAATATGATTATGCGCGGCCTGCCAAATAAAAGAATTGCCGCCCAGCTTTCTATTTCTGAGCCCACGGTGAAAGAACACATCAGCAATATTCTGAAAAAGATAGGCGTTAACAGTCGGGTGGAAGCCATCACGCTACTGCATGGCAAACGGGAGCCGTCGGAATGAGGTTTTTCCAGGGTTCACAGAACGATGGCATCTCTCCCCCCGCGCAAATTCGCCTGCTGAATAATACGTTTCTGCGGCTGGTATTCAGCTTTAGCGCTGTGCCTTTTGTCGGCATTCCTTTCGCTATCTGGATCCATTTGCTGGGGGACGATCTGGGTCCCACCATTACCTGGATAATAATTTACCTGCTCTGTGCTGTGGCGATCCGAATAGTGCATCGGCGCTATCAGCAAGAGGTTAAAGAAAATGATGATGAGGCCGTCCTGCGCCGCTGGCTTCCGCGCATTAATAAGGTGGCCTTTTTTCACGGGCTGGGGATTTCATCACTCTATTTAATTACCCCGCAGACGCAGAATTTTGACTTTTTCCTGCTCCTTAATATCAGCATTGCCGCTATTGTCGCTGCCAATGCGACGCATCTGACGCCGGTCATCAGCACCTTCACACGGTTTTTCTTTGCCTCCTGGGGAGTTCTGACTCTCGGTATCATCCTGCGACTGGATGACCTGATGTTCATCGTGCTGATGCTGAACCTGCTGTACGGCTTCGCAATCTACCGCCATGCGTTAACGTCCCACGCGTTCTTTATCCAGCAAGCACTGCTGGAAGAGCAAAGCTCACGCCTGGCGGAGCAGTTCCGGCAGGCCAAAGAAGAAGCGGAACAGGCGTTGCTCGATAAAAATCAGTTCCTGACGACCGCCAGCCACGATCTGCGCCAGCCAGTGCATGCCATGGGCTTTTTGATCGAAGCCATTATCCACAGAAACCAGGACGACAGCCTGACGCCGCAGCTGCTTGACCTGCAACAGAGCGTTCGTTCGGTGCACCTGATGTTCAATTCCCTGCTCGATCTCAGCAAAATTGAATCTGGCAATGTAATGACCGCCCCTACACGCGTGGACATCGGCACGCTTCTCGACTCGGTGATCACCCTGTTTCGCGAAGAGGCCAACAGTCGCGCCCTGCGGCTGCGAACCTGGCGGCCCAAACGTCGCCTCTTCGTGATGGGGGACCCGCTGCTGGTGCGTCAGTCCTTGATTAACCTGATACAAAATGCCCTTCGCTACACGCAGCAGGGCGGTGTGCTGGTTGCCATCCGCCCGCGCGGTGCCGAGTGTCTGGTGGAAGTATGGGACACCGGGGTGGGGATCGCCGACGACGAAAAAAGCAAAATCTTCTCACCTTACTACCGCCCCGAGCTGGCATGGAAGATCGACAGCGCAGGGCACGGGCTGGGCCTGGCGGTGGTTGCCCGCTGTGCCAAGCTGATGAACGTGAAGTATGGAATGCACTCCATTGAAGGCAAAGGTTCACGCTTCTGGATGCGCTTTACGCAATACACGGGTGACGTGAAAGCGGTGGATCCACTGCCCGCCGGTGACAACATCGCTACACCGGTACGCTATGCGCCATTGCGTGGCTCCTGCCTGATCGTTGACGACGATCCGCTGGTGACGTCCGCCTGGGAGAGCCTGATGAGCCTCTGGGGGATTAACGTGCGCTGCGCCGCATCGGCCGAAGACGCTTTTGCCATCATTGACGACGGTTTCACGCCATTTGCTGTACTGTGCGACCAGCGCCTGCGATCCGGCGAAAGCGGGTTCGACATCCTGAAAGCACTTTTCGAACGTCTGCCCGACATGAGCGGCGCGATGGTCAGCGGGGAGTTTAACTCGCCGGTTCTGCTGGAAGCGGAGCAGGAAGGCTACCTGGTGTTGCGTAAGCCGCTGGAGCCCGCCAAACTGCATGCGCTACTGACACAGTGGTCTGCAGGCTCGGGCTAAAACAAAAGTACAATTTGACTGCAACACAATTCTGGAAATGCTATACTGTATATAAATACAGTATGAGAGGTGCATAATGGCTGTTGAAACAAAATATGTTGTCGTACGAAAAGGTGAAGAGAAAATGACATTTGCCAGTAAAAAAGAGGCTGACGCTCACGACAAACTGCTCGACATGGCAGAAGCGTTCACCGACTGGCTGTTGCAAAGCGAAATGCAGATGGATGAAACGCAGGCTGAAAATCTTGGGCTGTATCTCGCCGAGCAGAAAGAGGCCGTGCAGCATATTCTGCGTACCAGCAAGCTTCCCGATCTCAATGCCGCCACTGCCACAGATAACCCCGAGCCAGATGCGGCTGGCAGTAAGAAAATCAGAGCCGTTAAAGCTGCCTGATCGCCAGAGTGCATTATCGATTCTGATGCCCCGAGTCAGGGGGGCATCAGGGCGTGTTGAGTGCCGCCCCGTTATCTTACTGGGGCGGAACGAATACATATTATTGAGAGTTCTGAGCGAGAAGTCGTCGGGAAGCACTCATCCCATCACGATCAGAAGCTGTACGTCACTTTCAAACTTCCCGTGGGCGACGTTTTTCGTTGAACAATGGGGCTATTGCCTGCATCTCCCGTCAACTGCGTAACACCTGTTGCGACAGCTACGCTCCAGTCCGGGGTGAGCTTGTGGGTCCAGTCCACATTCAGCGAGTAAGTATAAATACCGGATCCAGCATCATGTCGGGAAAACCCCGATGCTGCTGACTGTGCAGCATTCACCCCGTAGTAAGTCTGCATGTATTTGCTGGATCCCCAACTGGTGGTCAGCGCCAGCGTCAGCGAATTTTTCGGTGATGTATAAAGCGGGCTGATAATCCCGAAATGCAGGGCCTCACCGTTGTTTCTTTCAGAAACCGGCACTTCAGCCTGCAATTGCACACTCAGCCAGTCGGTCACCTTATACCCCAGTCCGGGCACAATGATGGCCGATCCTTTGACGTCACCCATACCCCGCAAGTCGTCACTGCCGGAGCTTAATGAATCGCTGCTCACGTCACGATCCTTGCGACCAACGCGATAGCTCAGCGCAGCGTTGTAATCCAGCTTACCGACACTGTTACCGTAACCGATACCCCGCGTGGTGCTGATAAAGACGCCATTTGCCATGGAGTAATCAAGCACTAATGCTGTAGTGGCGCGGTTTTTATCCGAACCAGAATAGCGAGGCGCAATATCCACACCTCCCCCCAGGGTCAACACGTTACCCTGGTTCTGTTTTGCCGCCAGTGTCGGGGTGGTCAGAAACGCCAGAACGACTCCCGGCACTATTTTTTTCAGGCTTCGAGGCAGGAGCAAAGGAGGAAACTGATGACGCAGTGCGATGTTTCTCATTAAAGAAGTCCTTGTGGATTCAAATGATGACGATACAAGCGGTTATTCACGCCAGTTTTCTCAGTTTGAATACGCACCCTAAGGTTCTTATGAGCCGAAAATGAAGAAACGCTGAAGCAAGTACCGCTGCAGTAAACCTGATAGATTTATCGAAACCGTTTTTTTCTTAAGACGTTCTTCATTCACTGTTGATACCGTTACCAATGTGAAAATTCTACTAATCGAAGACGACCTGGATCTGGGCAATGGCGTGCGGATCGCCCTTGCAGATCAAGGATTTGATGTCATATGGGTTCGCCGCAAAGAGGATGCGCTGCATCAGCTTGATGCCTGCGTGCCAGAATTGATATTGCTCGACCTGGGACTGCCCGATGGCGATGGCATGGGCCTGATGACAAGCTTGCGGCAGCAGTTCAAGGGGATCCCTGTCATCATCCTGACTGCTCGAGGCACGCTACAGGATCGCCTGTGTGGGCTGGATGCCGGTGCAGACGATTACCTTGTTAAACCTTTTATTCTCGCCGAGTTGTTGGCCAGGGTAAGAGCGCTTGCGCGCCGCAGTTACGGTTTTCAGAATGAGGCGATAGAAATCAGAGGGTTATCTCTGCATGTGCCAACGCGTCGCGTGACGGTGAGTGCCCGTCATGTGGAGTTGACGGCAAGTGAATACGCGCTGCTTGAAACGTTAATGTTGCGCGCTGACCGCGTGCTTACACGACGATTTCTGGAAGAAAGAATCTTCGGCACCAAAGAAAATCTGAGTAATGCTCTCGACGTGCATATGGGGAATTTGCGTCGAAAAATCGGGGACGGTTATGTGCGAACGGTGAGAGGGGTGGGGTATGTCATTGATACTGTACCGATCTACAAAGGTGGTGATTGATGCGAAATATCTGGCGCACCCTGAGACTCCCCACGCTCGTACGGCGAATCATCATCGCCCAGATGCTGCTGCTTACCTTGCTGTGGTGTCTTTTTTTGACTTTTGTTTTGTGGGAGGACTTGCGTAGCCCTCCGATATTAACGGGCAGTAAGACCTACGAAACCCTTTTTACGCTGGTGAACAGTATGGACGATCGCCCGCAGGAACGCACCGATGTGCTGAACACGTTCAGTAAGGCGTTGCGGGAAGGATATGGCGGAGGTGAAGATCCTGAACTGTCAATCAGCCTCATTATTCGCAAACATAACGAGATAATTTATTCATCTGATGGCGCACCAACAGGGGTCGTAAACACCCAACTGGGGGAATTACAGCGTATTGAGAGTGAGGGGCGCACCTGGACCAGCCGTACGCTAAAATCCGGGAACTCCGATGTGGAGGTGACACTTGTGACGCCTGCCGGAGGATGGAACTTCTTTATCTACCTGAACTCGCGTGGCTATTACATATTGCCGCTACTGGTGTGCATTCCTTTTCTTTTATTTCCCGCGTGGCTGTCAATTCGTATTGCAATGCGACCCTGGAGCAAGGTCGTAAATGAAATATCCTTGCGAACGCCAGACGATCTCTCTCCATTAAAAGCCATGCCAAAACACAGGGAGCTTCGTCAAATGGTGGACGCGATAAACGTGTTTCTTGCCAGGGTGCGCGAAAGCGCGGAAAGGGAACGGATTTTCATTGCTGATGCCGCTCACGAGCTGCGTACTCCTCTGGCTGCAATGCGAATCAACGTGGAGGCGCTGCAGTCGTATGTAAGCAATGAGACTCAACAGGAATTACTGGCGGGGATTATTCGCAGCAACAGCCGGGCCGCCCGACTCGTCAATCAATTATTGCTGATGATGCACAGTGAAGCGCGTATAGATACCGTTATGCAGCCAGTGCCGCTGACGACGCTCATTCAGGAGCGAATGGCTGCACTGGAACCGCTGGCTACGGAGCGCAGGATAGAGCTTGAACTCGTCTCTGATGATGAAGTCTGGATCACTGGCATCAGGGAGCGCCTGATGTCGCTGATTGACAATTTGATTGAGAACGCAGTCAAGTACAGCCCTGAGGGCGGACGGGTTGAAGTAGAGATACGATCGCGGGATAAAGCCACGCAGCTTCGTGTCTCAGATGCCGGGCCCGGTATTCGGCCTGAATTGAGGGAGCGTGTGTTCGACCGATTTTTTCGCGACCCCAACCAGATGCAAAGCGGGAGTGGACTGGGACTTGCCATAGTCAATGCGGTTGCGCAGCAACACAACAGCATCGTAGGCCTGTGTACGTCTGCAGAAGGCGGGCTGCTGGTCACTGTCGATTTCCCAACTCAGAAAGCCGAAAATGCGTAGCAGAGGCCAGAAGCAGACATCTAAGAAAAATGACCTGGCGTTTGATTCGCAGAGAATAGGGGGACTCTGTTTGCACCAACGTTATTTTAAAGGCCTGTTTTATCGAGCCATCTGGACACACGCTGGGCCAGTTCATCCGGTTTTTCCAGAGGAATAAGATGTCCACAACCGTCAACATAATCCACACAGGTTCCGGTTAGCCTGGCGAGTTCTTCTGCCTCCTCTGTTGAACGCAGCCGATCATGTTTCGCTGCAATAACGTAGGTCGGGCATAAAATGGGTTTTAACGTTATTCGCTCGCGGTTTAGCCCTGACTGGACTCTGAATACATCGGCTCCCAGCCTTTTTCCCATATTACGGATTTTCTCAATAATGGCCGTATTACTGGCGAGATCAGCATGAAGTGATTTTCTAATGGCCGTTGTGCTCAGCCCACTAAATTCTCTGGAGGAATTGATATTCGCTGCAGCAACACGGGTATTTATCTGTTCTGCCGAATCCTCTCTGAGAGACGTGGCAATGAGGATCATCGCTGCTGTCCGTTCCGGAAAAGCCTCATAAATAGCTCTGGCAACATAACCACCTAGCGAAAAGCCGGCCAGCACAAAACGCTCCGGTAGTTTCTGGACTATGTCAGCGGCTATATCCTGGATTGTGGTTCCCTGACTCAGGCTCGCAGGTATAAAGAGCCTGCTCTCGGGAAATGCGGTGATAAAATCGTCCCACAATGTTTCATCAAGCATAAATCCCGGGATAAGTACCACAGGAAGGTTCTCTGCATTCATCGGCAAGTCCCATTTTCTGGCCGCAGTGCCATTGCCAGGGTTTCTGAATCTGTAAACATAGCCTATTGCAGTTGATGAAGACATTGTCGTCTCGTCGAGGTCTGCCGTTTGTTCGTAGCAGACCTTGCGGCGCTTAAGCCGATCCGGTTCGTGCCTGGGGTGATTTGGGGACACACGGTGGCACTACTTTTTAGCCACAATCCGCATTTCCACCAGCGCATTTTCTGGAATGAACGCTGATACGCCTATGGCAGTCCATGCCGGGTAGGGCGCCTTAACATATTCATCTTTCACCTTAGAAAAAACGGATGGTAAAAAACGCACGACCTTCTGCTGGCAGTTGCCGCTTGAGATGGCGCGTAAATCCCTGGACGAGATTGCCAGTAAGAAACGGGCAGAATATCGCCGCCGCTGTGAGCTGTTGGATCAGATCCAGGCTTCAATGCAATAACGCTTTTAAATGTGTCTCTTCTTCCTGCTGCATACAACATTGGTCAAATAGGACTGGAATTTTTTTCCTGTTTTAACCTGGCTGAAACAGGTATGAATACAGCGTATCTTCTGACTCAATGGTTATATAATATCATTATTTAATTTCACTAAGACGAAAATGAAATTGAGTAAAATTTCTGTAACCATTTCAGCCTTTTTCTTCGATGTCTCAGTGTCCTGAATGTTCGAAATCGAAAATATGAGATAAACGCCTTACCCATTCTTCTTTATTGTTTTAAATTTCGATCTCTGGGATAAGCGGAACAAATATCATCATCAGTTCAGTATACTTAACGCAACTTCGAGCATCTTCTTATGGTTATTATATTTCATTTTACCAAATCCTATTCTCATAATTCCATGCTTGATCCCCCAAATTATAATTTTACTTGCGTAATTATCTCTACCTAGTCTGTTCTTTAGATTGTCATTTGTTTTTTTATCTTATTTGTGTATGTATTGCACATAAACTGGACTAGATTAGCCAGTATGAGTTTTCTTTCAAAATCATCATTGCGATCATCTCAAAATAGTTCTATTAATTTACTTTTTGCACACAGGGTAATCCATGTTATAATAACATCGGCAGTTACTAAATAAAAACACAAAAAAGAATATGCAAGTATTTTTGCGAGGGCTCATTTGGTGGTAAATAATAAGAATCACGACATTGAATTTTTACGTGCAATCGCTATTGTATATGTATTTCTTGCTCACATCCCTTCTTTGCTCTCACCAGATTCATTTTACTTCAAAATATTTAACATTAGTAGATTTGGAAGTGGTGTTGACCTGTTTTTTTGTGTTTCAGGATTTATTGTAACAAGAAGCTTGTTAGTAAAGGGAATACATTCAATGAGTGGTATTGCTTTTATTAAAGAAACAAAGAAGTTTTATATTAAGAGGATGTGGCGGCTATTGCCAGCTGCGTTTTTTTGGATTTTTGCATCGCTCATCCTTGCTGTTGCGATGGAAAAGACCCACGCATTTCTTCCGATTGAAAAACTGCTAACCTCGGCTCTATTTTCAGTAACACAAACACAAAATTTTTACTTTTTATCATGCAGAGATAACGGTACATGTGGCAATCTTGGTATTTACTGGAGTCTATCATTAGAAAATCAATTTTATCTCCTCCTTCCTATAGTTCTTTTCACCTTTAACAATAAAAAACTGTGTTTATTGATGGCTGTAGTGTTTGCCGTTCAATTTTTTATACCAAGGACACTAAATAACCATACACCTATTGGCTGGCCATTAAGGACAGATGCTATGGCACTAGGAGTAATTATAGCTGTACTAAGCTTAAAAAAAAGAATCGCATCTGTAGATTTACGCTTGTTTTCCAATTCTATAATTTCGTCATCATTCCTTATAATAATATGTTTTTTCCTCGCTATATTTACCAAGCCTGAGCCGGTTATATTTTTTCAAACTGGTCTTACGGCGCTAGCGTCTGGCTGTTTAGTTTTCATAGCCAGCTTTAATAAAAACTACTTTTGCAAAAACAAACATTTGATGATGATAACTGATTATATTGGTTCGCGTTCATATTCTCTTTATCTAACACATGTTATTGCATTATCTGTCACAAGGGGATTATTTATGAATGGTAGTGTTGACTATACCAATATGGGCACCATAATCCGATTGTCTTTTTTCTTTATCTTGACCTTCGCCTTGACAGAATTTAGTTTTCATTACATTGAAAATAAGTACAGGTATTATTGGAAAAGGGATGCAAAAGCTGGTCGCTATTAATTTTTCAAAATTCTAATGCTCTTGATTGTAAACCGAGTTTAATCAAGGGAGAATATTTCTCCCTTAACAATCTACGAGAATATTATAAGTAAAGCATGACGCTCATTGTAGTTATAAGGTGATGACTCTAATTGGTTGAATCTGATGTATAATGCGGGCTTATAAGGTTCTCTCATGACCAGCGTTAACGTTCATTGTTCCTGTTGTCAGCCTGCTCTGGTTTAACGCCATGATCAGAACCCTAAAGGCCATGACAGATTTCGCTGCCGTGACTGCCACCGTGTGTTTCAGCTCACTTACACTTCTGAAGCCCGGAAGCCGGGCGTTAAAGAGCAGATCACCGAAATGGCCTTCAACGGTGCCGGTGTTCGCGATACCGCCAGAACGCTGAGAATTGGCATTAACTCCGTCATCCGGACTTTAAAAAACTCGCACCGAAGCGAATAACGTCTTCGCCCGTTGCCCATGCTGATGTAGCGCTTATTTGTGAACTCGATGAGCAGTGGAGTTTCGTTGGTAGTAAAGCCCGGCAGCACTGGCTCTGGTACGCATACAACACCAAAACAGGCGGTGTACTAGCCTACACTTTTGGTCCCCGAACCGATGAAACCTGCCGGGAGCTGCTGGCGTTACTGGAGCCCTTCACCATCGGCATGATCACCAGCGATGACTGGGGGAGTTATGCCCGGGAGGTGCCGAAGGATAAACATCTGACCGGCAAAATATTCACCCAACGCATTGAGCGTAATAACCTGATGCTCCGGACCCGCATTAAGCGCCTGGCTCGTAAAACAATCTGCTTCTCGCGCTCAGTTGAGCTCCACGAAAAAGTCATCGGTGCTTTCATCGAAAATACACGTTCTACTAATTGGAGGCATCACCTAAAATTCATTAATATTTCACAGCGTTCATTTTTGCAATAAGCCCTTTGCAAAAATGAACGGACAAAAGAATATTTCGTTTTGTATAGTTTTCCCGAGTTCACGAATCAGGTCCTTAATACACTGATAAATTTAAACAAACATCGCGGAAACTATTATGACGATTAAAGCAACACCTGCAGCGGCCAGAAATCTGTTAAGCCCGGAAAACCATGCGCTGATCCTGCTGGATCACCAGAGCCAGATGGCGTTCAATGTGAAAAATATTGATATCGGCCTGCTGAGACAAAATACCGCAGTCCTCGCGGAAACAGGCAAGGGGTTTAATATTCCGACCCTTGTTTCAACGATTTCACGCCATGATTTTGCGGGCCCGGTATTTCCTGAAGTTTCAGCGGTATTCCCGGATGACGCGTCGTATGTTAACCGATCCACCTCCAACGCATGGGAAGATGGTAATTTTGTTGATGCCGTCAACAAACTGGAGCGCGACCGCCTGGTGTTTGCAGGTCTGTGGACCTCGGTCTGTCTGAATGGTCCGGTTCAGTCTGCCATTGAGCAAGGTTTTGACGTCTATATCGTCACAGACGCCAGCGGTGACATGAGTGCAGAAGCTCATGAACGCGCTGTGCAACGCATGATTCAGGCTGGCGCAAAGCCGATTACTGCCCTGACTTACCTGCTTGAACTGCAACGTGACTGGGCACGTCATGAAACCTACGAACTGACCACTTCGATCAGCCAGAAACATGGCGGAGCATTCGGTATTGGCATCCAGTATTGTGCAGATATGGTTCACGCCTAAGATAACTCGCCATACGATTTTTTTTGCTGGGGGAGTGGAATGACCGTATGGCCGGTATGCGGGCAGGATGCAGTATTCCTGCCCGCATGTTTTTTCTGAGTTCTGTTCATCTTTCTTCGTTCCCCCTCGCTCGCCGTTTCGGCAGCCTGTCTTACCCCGAATTCTTTTGAAAACCATTCCGAACAAACATGGCATCCAGCATTGAGTAAAAAATGAGTGATGAAATTGACACCAAACCTACCAACTGGTAGGTTGGTTTTCGTTCACTTTCCAGCCAACCGGATCCGGGCCTGAGAACGTTATTTTTTTACCTATGCGATAAGTGAGATCGGTAATGGAGAAAAAGCATGAGTTAGCGGCAGGGCCATCCATTCAGGGAGATGGCATTGCGGAAACAACGACAGCGATCGAGGTTTTTTCCGGCCCTGGCATGAGTATCAACCTGCGTTTTTGCCTGATGAAAGAGGTTGCAGCGTATAAGGCGCAGCAGGGTCAGGCAATTGCCGACCCTGAACAGGAACGGGACGTGCTTGAAAGAGCCTTTGCTGTCGCCCACGCGTCAGGGCTGGAAAGAGAGAGCGTCAGGTCTTTCATTCAACTGCAGATGGACATTGCGAAGGCTATCCAGCATTTCCATTGTGCCGACTGGCTCATGGAAGAAGACACACCGAGGACACCGATGCCGCTCTCTGTGGTGAGAGCAAAAATTGCCCATGCTGATGAATCAACGCTTCGCAGTATCGCCCGGAAATTAAAAACGGAGGGCGGCTTTTCCGGAGCTGATAAAGCGGCATTCATGCGAGAAATTCAGCATGAAAAAGTACGTGACAGAGATAAAGAGCGGCTCTGGGCTACAGTTAAAAAAATCCTGCTTCATTCATCCTGTGGCGCGTCTTAATGGGCGAGTTATCACGCCAGCAGCGAAAGACGTGCTTAGTGTTTTCAGGAACACGTTCTCGCGTATTTGATTGTGTATTCACTGTGTGAGCAAAAATATGACGAACACTTCACTTTCCACCGGCCAAAAAATAGTCCGCCTGTGCCTGGTCGCGATTATTCCCCTTGTCTTGATAGCGCTGTTTCTCTGGTCAGGCGGCTGGCTGACGCCGAATCGTCTGACGTCTGACAAACTGGTTTCGGTATTGCAGAAATCGGGTGGGGAACATCCTGGTTTTCGCCGCAATCACGCGAAGGGCGTGTGCGTGGTGGGGGATTTTATCTCTAATGGCCAGGTCAGTTCGTTATCGCGAGCAGCGCTGTTTGCCCCTGGCGAAACGCCGGTTACGGGGCGTTTCGCCATCGCAGGGGGTAACCCAAAAGCGCCGGATTATGCCGTTCCCGTGCGCAGCATGGCGCTGCAATTCAGGCAGAGCAACGGCGAGCAGTGGCGAACAGGCATGAACGCGATGCCACGCTTTCCGGTCTCTACCGTTGAAGACTTCTATGCGCTGCAAAACCTGACTCTGCCCGATCCGGCAACCGGTAAACCCAACCCCGATAAGCTTAAGGCGTTTGTGATCGCGCATCCTCAGATGCAACCCTACCTCGCCTGGGCAAAGCAGTATGTACCTTCATCCAGTTGGGCAAGCGATCGCTTTAATAGCCTGAATGCATTTCGCTTTATTGATAAAGCGGGTAAAGAGAATCTGGTCCGCTGGAGTATGGTGCCGCATATTGGCTCTCAGCCGATGAGCGAGGCGGATAAAAATGATAAAGATTTTCTGCAACACGATCTTGAAGAGCGCCTGAAGCAAGGGCCGCTGAAATGGGATCTGATGATTACCGTCGATAAACCGGGCG